>Ga0098038_1000724_pt1 | contig 14335 bp, 13 predicted proteins | sample 5B_taG_FD_75051 | JGI IMG/M metagenome (GOLD analysis project Ga0098038, IMG submission 75051) | Marine viral communities from the Subarctic Pacific Ocean - 5B_ETSP_OMZ_AT15132_CsCl metaG | ecosystem: Environmental > Aquatic > Marine > Oceanic | place: Pacific Ocean | collected 2015-01-08 | reverse complement strand
TCCTAGAAATATGGAAAGACAGACTGTGACTAATCATCCAATGGGGTGGAAACTATCTACTAATGGTAATAATTTTGTACAAGGTGTTTGGCAAGTTTATGCAGTATTTAAAGATGGAGTAGTATAATGAGTAAAGTTGTCGTAAATCAATTACAGCATTCAACAGGAGGTTCAGCTCCAGCATTGACATGGTTTACTGCTGATGGAACTAACAATCAACACGCTTATTCAACAGATACATCTGGAACATTAGCTTGGAAAACAGCCAATCCTCCACCTAAACAAGGCAATAATGTTAAAATGAATTTTCCAAATTCAATTACAACAGGTAAATCATTTCAAACTGATGGCTCAGGAAATATAACACTAAGATCAGCAGCGGCTCCCTTTACAACGCCAGACGGAAGTGAAGAAGGTTGGAGATTGTGTGATAGATATGAAGTAGCTGACTCAAATGCTGTTGGCACTGTATGGCTTGGTATGCCTAGTGCTTATACAAGTAATTTAGAAAATGTAATGGCTTATAGAATTATAATAAAAGGAATAAGATGGCCTTTAAGTCAGTATTCTACAAATGCTTTTAAAATAAAAGCTACCAATCAAGGCGGCAGTGTTCTTAATACTAACAATCAGGCTCATGTTGGTTATCAATGGCGTAGAGGAAGTAATGGTGGTGGCACAAGTACAACAAGCGGTGCAGGTAATATGCAATATTCTCAAGGTCTTAATATGAGACCTATGTATAACTACGATATGAATAGATATTACCCAAGTACTTATAGTTTTGAGAACAACAACGCAAATAACACTACACAAAATCCAAGTGGTGCTGAAGGATTAAACGCTCAATATGATTTTTACAATGGTAAGATAGGTCCAATGGGTCATTTTTGGTCGTGTTATCAAAGAGAAAATCCAAATTCAACACAAATGACACAATTTATTATGAGGGAAATGTTTACATCAACTGGTGCTATGTATGATAATGCAAATATTGGTGGTTTTCAGCTTGAATCTACAAGTGGGGCTGCAATGATGGATGGTTTTTTTGAGCTTTATGCAGTATTTAAAAATGGAGTAGTAACATAATGGGTAAAATAGTAGTAAAAAATGTTCAGTCTCAAAATAGTGCGGTATCTTTTAAATTACCTAGCACTGACGGATCAGCTAATCAAATAATGAAAACTGATGGTAGTGCTAATCTTGGTTTTAAAGATGCAAATGATAGTTTTCCTAGTGCTGATGGATCAAGTAAAACTTACACACTACCAAATACTGACGGATCAGCTAATCAAGAATTACAAACAAGCGGAACTAGTGGTGCAACAACTTTTGCTACACCACCTGCTTCACCTTTAACAAGTCCAGATAATACTCATCAAGGATTTAGATTTTGTGATAAATATTCTCCTCTTACAGATACACCAGCTAACAGCTTTACTTTAACAGTTCCTACTTCTTGGACAAGTACAGCATCAGATGTAATGGCGTTTCGTATACAGTTTTGGGGTATGAGAGGTTTAGGTGGAACAGGTCATTCTACGCAACCTGTTATTAAATTTATGCAACAAAATGGATCAACTACATCAATATATGATACCGGCGGTAACAGAGGCGGTGTAAATGGTTTTAATTCATTTTTTGATGTTTCTGCGAACCAAACTAGCAATCCAAATCTTGCTACCCAAGCATTTCAACTTACTTCAGCAGGTAGAATGGCTTTAAATATGAACAATGCAAATGTTCAAAATGGTTATAGTGATGCTGCTCCTCTTTTTACTACAAACAATGATTCTTGGTCTGGTTTAGGATATATGGCAACTTTTGATATGTTTAATCACAGTGCTGTTCCACAATTTTGGATAAAATCATCAGCTATGAGTAGTAATTATAACTCATCTGGTACTTGGGGAACATCGTTCTACGAACAAGTTTATGGATCAAATGCTCATGTAGGATCATCTAGTACTGTGCAAGTTCCTTTTCATAATTCAACAGCAGGTCATACAATGGGTTTCCAAATACAAAATGAAGACGGCAACAGTACTAATTGGGTAGATGGATGTGCTACTTTATGGGCTTGGTTTAAAGACGGCGTTGTGAGTTAAAAATGGCTAGTACGAAAATACAAGTCCCTTCAAATGCCGTAGCAAAAACTTACACCTGGCCCGCAACAGACGGATCAAATGGTTCATCCCTACAAACAAATGGTAATGGAGTATTAAGCTGGTCTAGTGCTGGTGGTGGAGATAGCAGAGTATTTTGTGGTTCTTATGATTTTAGAGTAGATGGTTCAAGCACAGCACAAAATGTTTTAATTAGTTTACCAGCAGAACAAACAGCAGCAAATGTAAGGTCGTATGAAATTAATGTTCATGCTCTTAATTTTGCAGGAAGTGGAGATTTTTTATGTATGCTTCCTTATAATGGAAATTCAAGTATTTATACAGGTCCGACTTATAATACTTTTACATATATGAATAGTAATTCTGGAAATGCTACTAATAACAGGAAAACACAATCAACTGCATTTATTTTAAATTGGGCTAATGGTACAAGCTATGATTTGTATAGTGGAAACACACCTACTCAAGAAAAACAAACTTATAATAATGCTAGTGGACATGGTGGTCAATTAATGTGCAGAGCAGTTTATACAAATTCACTTAGAAATGGTAGTTTATATTATGATGCTTCTTGGCGTTATGAGTCTGGTAATCATTCTCAATCAAGAGTTTTAAGTATATCTTCAGCTGATGCTGCAACAACTAGCAATTATGCAGATGGTTTTTATTTTTATTGCGGTAACGATAGTCAAGCAGTAATATCTAGGGCAATTATGGAAGGCGTAATATCAGTTTACGCAATTATAGGCTAAAAAATTATGGCAACACAAAGAGTATATAATGCAACAACAAAAGAATATGTTGATATAGATGTAACTATTGTACCAGATGAAGAAACAACTTTAGCTGATGCAAAAAAAGATTTTAGATTAGAAAGAAACATATTGTTAAAAGATTGCGATTGGGCTTTAGCTTTTGACAGTCCTTTAACAGAAGAACAAAAAACTGAAGTTACAACATATAGACAAGAATTAAGAGATTTACCTGCACAATCAGGTTTTCCAAATGTTGAGTTTCCAACTAAACCAAGTTTTTTAAGTTGATTAAATATCTTAATTGATGTAAAAAATTAAAAAGGAGTATTAAATATGGCAAGACCAACACAAGATGATTTCGCGGTTTTTACAACTAGACCTAAGATAAGTACTAGGGATAATGACGAAAGTTCACCTACTTTTGGACAAAGAGTTGTAAGAGATTTTACTGATGCAGAATGGGATGATGCAAAAGAATCAGCACAATATGAAATTGATAATTGGGATGAAGCTCAGTTAGGAAGAATAAGAGGTGAGAGAGATTATCTTTTACAACAATCTGATTGGGCAATTAATAATGATTCTCCGTTAAGTTCTGCTGATCAAGCATCTGTTACTACATGGAGACAAGAGTTAAGAGATTTACCAACATCTGAAGCAGATGTTGCTGATATTGCAATACCTGCTTGTCCTGTATCAGGTGTAGTTGATAGATAATGTCAATACTTAAAGATTTAGACGAAATTCATGGTAGAAATCATTTACATGAATTTGAAGTTAGTTTTTCCGTAGAAAGTAAATCAGGTCATTTTATTGATGCTTTGTTAGAAGTAGATTCTAAATCATTGGGAGAGCAAATCAAAAAATTAATAAAAGACGAAAATGGACAATACACAGTAGAATAGTGTAAATTGTCTATATTAGGAGTAATTTAGACAATGTCATATGGATTCACATCATATTCAGAAGACACATACGCAGGCTCTGGTGAGTTTATAAAAAACGAAACTATTGCTGTAACTGGTTTTTCTTTAACAGCAACTTTAGGAACAGTTCATGCTGGTGAATTTGTAACTGTACTACCTACCGGCATTCAAGCACAAACACATCTTACAGGTCCTGCTGTTCAATTTGGCGGTGTATTTGGTGTTACTGGTGTCCAAGCTGCATTCCAAACAATTGGACCTTATTCTGTACAAGCTGTTGGTAATGAAACTATATTCGTTACAGGTAACAGTATTGCAGCTACATCTGCTTTAGGTAATGAATCAGTATTATTAGCTCCAAATGTATTCCCAAGCGGAATCGCAATAAATGCTGTGCTTGGCGATGAAACTGCAAAAACTGGTGTTATTGCTAAGCCAAGACAAAATCAAAATTTCTCAGTTAAAGTTTCTAGCAACGCTGGTTCAGGAAACAAATATTATATTGATGGTGCATTATCAATGCCAACTACATTGCATGTAGGGTTTACTTATGTGTTTGATCAAACAGATAATTCAAACGGTGGCCATCCTTTAAAATTTTCAACAACACAAGATGGCACACATGGTGGAGGGGTGGAGTATGCATCTAATGTAAGTATTTCTGGTTCTCCTGGTTCTACAGGCTCTACAACCATAACAATTACAGATTCTACACCTTCAACATTATACATATATTGTAGTGCTCACTCTGGCATGGGTATGGCAGTGTCTGTAGCAGGTAGTGTCGATTTAGGAATGACAACTACAGAAGGAAATGTTAGTGTAGGCGTTGGTGTTGGCGTATTCCCAACGGGAGTAAGTGCAACAGGAGATATCGGATTTATCCAAATAAACTTTGGAGCTGATATTTTCCCAACTGGATTAAGTATGACAGGAAGTATTGGCGACATAGCTATTTGGCAAGAGGTAGATAGTAGTCAAACTCCAAACTGGGTAAGGATTGCTGCGTAATGGCTACATTTAGTAATTTAGGTATAAAATTAATAGGTACAGGTGAGGAGTCAGGTACTTGGGGCACAAGTACAAACACAAACATGGAATTGGTTGACCAGGCAATATCTGGTTATATTAGTCATGCATTATTAGATGCTAACGCAACTTTAGCTATTGCTGACGGTTCAAGTTCAGTTGCAAGAAATAAATACATTAATTTTACTGGAACTTTAACCGCACATAGAACAATAACACTAAGTCCAAATGATTTAGAAAAAACTTGGTATGTAAAAAATGCTACAACAGGTGGTTTTAATTTAGTATTTAAACAAGGCTCATCTGGTACAACAGTAACAGTACCAAATGGTACAACAGCTATGATTTTTTCTGATGGCCTTGGAGCAACAAACGGTAATATAAAAAATGGCATAGGCACTCTTTTAACAGAAGGTGTTATTCCAGCAGCCGACAATACACATGATTTAGGTTCTGCAACACATGAATTTAGAAACTTATACATTGATGGTATTGCTTATTTAGATCAAGCCGATATTGATGCTGGAACTATAGATGGTGTTGATATTGGTTCTAATACACCTGCTACTAATTTAACTGTTGATAGTGTTAATATTAACGGAAACGAAATACAGGCAACATCAAATCAATTAGCTTTTGTGACTGGTGGTTCAGCTGAAAGAATACGCATAGATAATACAGGTAATATTTTTTACGCAGGTAGAACAACAACAGGTGCCACAACTAACGCTACATCTTATTTAGATACAGATGCTATGTATAAATCTTATCAAGGTACTGGTATACCACATATGACATTTTTAAATGGTGCAACAACTGTAGGCACTATTACTAATAACGGAACGAATGCCTCTTATAATACAACTTCTGATTACCGAAAGAAAAATGTAATTGGTCATATAGAGGATGCATGTGAAAGGGTTCTTGACCTTCAACCCCTTCAATATGAGTTTAAGGATATTATTAATCCTACAAAACAAGAAGGTTTTTTAGCTCATGAAGTACAAGAAGTTGTACCTCAGGCAGTCACAGGTGACAAGGACGCTGTTGATCCAGTAACAGACGCACCAATTTTGCAGCAATTAGATCATTCTAAGCTGGTTCCTTTACTTACTCAGGCATTAAAAGATGCTATCTGGAAAATCGATGACCTCGAAGAGAAAGTGGAACAATTGCAAGATGCCTTTAGCGAAATTTAATTTTAGACCAGGAATAAATAAAGAGACAACAGACTATACAGACGAAGGTGGCTGGACTGATGGTAATCTTGTTCGCTTTCAATCTGGTCTTCCTCAAAAAATAGGTGGCTGGGAAAAATATTCTGATAATACTTTTGTAGGTAGTTGCCGAACATTATTTGAATGGTCTGATTTTGACGGCAATCAATATTTAGGTGTAGGTACTAATCGTAAATTTTATGTTTTAAACGATGGTATTTATTATGACATTACACCACTAAGAGCTACACAAACTGTAAACAATCCTATGACAACAAATGGCACAACTTCTGTGCGGTTCACTGTCACATCTCATGGTTGTGCAACTGGTGATTTTGTTACTATATCTGGCCTTGGAGCACCAGTTAATGGTATTCCAATCGCAGAAATTAATAAAAATCATACAGTAGCTGTTGTAGATGCCAATAATTTTGATATAACAGTAGATACGACTGCTTCTGGTTCGACTTCCAATACTGGAGGCTCTCTAACATTTAAATTTGAAATTCCAACTGGAGAAGACCAGCAATCCTTATTAGGTGGTTGGGGTGCTAGTAGTTGGAACTCAGGTTCTTGGGGGTATGGTACTCCTACAGAATTTAGATTATGGAATCAGGATAACTACGGTGAAGACCTTATTATTAATTATCGGGGTGGAGCTATTTACAAATGGGATGAGTCTGGAGGGACGGCTTCCCGTGCCACCAACATTACGGCTGATGCAGGTGCCAACCTTGCACCAACTAAACCCAATCAAGTTATCGTATCTGAAAGAGATGGACATGTTATAGCACTTGGTGTTGATCCAATATCTGGAGCGTCAAGAACTGGAACAATAGACCCTATGATAATAGCAATATCTAACCAAGATAGTGCTGTTGATTGGGAAATAAGAACAGACGGCACCTCAACTGCCGATCAAATAGAATTAAACTTAGGCTCAGAAATTATTGGTGGTCTACAAACAAGACAAGAAATATTAGTATGGACCGACATCGCATTGTTTTCATTGCGATTCGTAGGCGGACCCCTTCCCTTTACCACTTCTCTCCTCGCTAGGGGTCCGTCGATTTTAGGACCTAATGCTGCTGTCAATGGTGCTGACGCAACATTTTGGATGGATAAATCTAACTTCTATGTATATACAGGTTCTATTCAAGCGTTACCTTGCACTGTTAAAGAATATGTGTTTGGCGATCTTAACTACGATGAACGATATAAAATATTTGGTTTTTCAAATCAAACATTTGACGAAGTAGGTTGGTTTTATCCTTCCGCTGGTTCAGCTGAAATAGATAGATATGTAACATATAACTATGTTCAACAAACATGGGCAATAGGTAAGTTAGAAAGAACAGCTTGGATTGATTACGGTATCTATCAAAAACCAAGAGCTGCAAAAGGTTCATCGACTGGATATGTGTATGCTCATGAAACTGGTTATGATGACGACGGTTCTCCAATGGATGGTGTGTTTGTACAATCTGGAGATATGGACTTACAAGATGGCGAGCAATTTGCTTTTGTTAGTAGAGTTATACCAGACTTTAAATTTATTGGAGTAGACGGAGCAGGTGCACAAACTGTTGATTTACTTGTACGAATGCGTGATGCACCAGGTGGAAATCTTGTTACTGATGCAAATGTTGCAGTCGATTCAGAAACACAAGTTAAGAATATTAGAGGGCGTGGCAGACAATTTGCTTTAAAAGTATCAAGTCACAATGATAGCTCACAAAACACAGCTAATAGATTAGGTGTAGGATGGCGATTAGGCTCTACACGATTAGATGTTAAACCAGATGGGAGACAATAATGCCGAGATATGACATAAGACAGGCCTTTTCTTCTCTTCCTCGTTTTAATAAAGATGATGTGGATGCTGATACTTTAAATAGGTTGGTTCGTACAATTGAACAAAACCTTTTTCAATTAGACTTAAATGTAGTACCTTCCTACACAACAACAGAAAGAAATAGTAGAAAATTTAGTCCAGGTGGGTTAATATTCAATACAACGATCGAAGTACATCAAGCGTACGATGGCAATGCTTGGCGAAATTTATATGAACAAGTGTTTTACCCGACAGGAGTAAGTGCCACAAGTTCATTAGGAACAATAACAGTGGTGATAACATAATGGCAGTAGGTTTATTAGCAGGATTAGGAAGAGGACTTCTCGGATTAGCAAGAGCAGGAAGAGGAGTTGTAGGAAGAGGATTAAGTAGTCCAAGAGTAGTTCAAGGTTTAGGAGCTTTAAGAACTGGATTAGGAACAGCTGCCACACAAGCAGGAAGATTTGGAAGAGCTGCAACACAAACAGCCGGTAGACCAATGGCTGGTAGAGCCGCTGCCGCAGGAAGAACTGTTGGACAAGGAACTAGAGCCGCAGCAACAGCCAGTAAAGCTATAGCAGATGATGTAACAAGGATTGCACAAGCAGCAATGAATGCATCAAGAGGAACTTCATCAGCTGCAAAAGCTGCCGCTGCTAGAACTGCTATTTTACAAAAATATCCACAATTAGGAAATGTAGCAGGTCAAGTTTCATCAGCAATACGGTCTGGAAGAACAAGTTTAGCTGGATTAGATATAAGAGGTTTAGTTGCCTCTACTCCAGGTATAGCACAAGCTGCTGCGGGAGCTGCAAGAGGGGCTGCATCCAGAGTTGCTGCTAGTCCTATAGGGCAAAAAGTAGGAGCTGCGGCACAAAGAGTTAACAGAGCTACAAATCCAAATGTTGCAAACCCAGCAGCCGATGCCGCTGCTTCGAGAATATTTGGCGGTATTGGTGGTTTAAAAAATACAGCAATGAGAAACATGCCAACTGCTCCAGGTGTGGGAGGCATTACAAACGCTATGAGACAAATACCAAGTAAATTTCCAAACGCTATGAGACAAATGCCATTTGCAAATAGATTTACAAAAACACCACCTAACCTTTTCCGTGATGCTGGTTCATACATGGGTGGTATGAGCACAAATCCAGCGGCTATAAGAGCAGCAATGAGTAAAGGTTCAATGGGAGTTCCAAATGTTGCAGGTCAAATAGCTTCTAACTTTACTTTAGGGAATGCGGCTAGAGCTTTAGGAAGAGGAGCAAAAGGTATAGGTAGTTTTGCTTACAAGTATCCTAAGACATCTTTAGTTGGAGGTACATTAGGCGTAATGTATGGTCCAGATGCCTATGACGCATTAACTACAAAAACTCCAGAACAACAATTAAGACAAGGCGTACAGTCTCTTGTAGGAACAGAAGAAAACAGAGAAAGAAGTGTTCGTGACTTAGCTGCCTTATATGCTCAAGGAGAATTAGGAAACGCTATTGGTACACCAGGAGCTAGAGGTTTAGCTCAACAACAAATGAGACAATATGTTGGTGGCTCTATCTTTGGTGATGAAGGTTATGCAAACATACCAATGAGAGGCGGTAGTGGAATGCTTGGAGGAGAAGGTATGTCTACAATGTCAGGAGATATCTTTAATAATCCTGCAAGAGAATCTATTATGAAAAGTTTTGGCATGCAAATGGATGACGAAGAAATAATAGAAAAGTATTCTAAAATATTAGATAAACAAAGAAGAAAGAAATCTTTAAATGCTGATGATATTAGATTCCTTATGATGTTTGAAGCATTGAATAAACCATCAAATCTTCCAACAGATGTGTTTAGCAGAAACACAGGTTTTGAATCAGCAAGAGCAAGACAAGATGTACAAAATCAATTAGGGGGTCAGTTTGAAGTATTAGACTATAACGAACTTTATCCTACTTACGCCCAACCTCAAACACCAATTAATGCAGCTAGTGGTGGAGAGGCAAGCGGTCCTGGAACAGGAACAAGTGATTCTATACCGGCAAGATTATCAGATGGCGAATTTGTTATGACAGCTAAAGCCGTTAAGGGAGCTGGTGACGGAGATAGAAAAGAAGGCATTAGAAAGATGTATGATTTAATGAATAACTTGGAGGGAAGGTAATGACTACACCAGTCAATCAAGGTCAATATACTTTTTCTGGTCAACTACCCAGTGTAACAGATGCTACATACGGTGGCGATGTCAGTTACAATCTTGCTGATCCTTATATAAGAGCTTTAACAGAATTTTTATTTAATCAAGGGTATGCGTTTTCTTCTAAACCACCACCCCTAGAAGCTATAACTACACAAATAGCTCCGTTTAATCCTTTAGAACAAGCAGCACTTGACTTAACTGCTCAAGGTGTAGGGGCGTATGCTCCTTATTTCCAAAGAGGTATGGAGGCTTATGAGGGTGCATTTCCATTTATAGGAGAAGGTGCATCTGTAATGAGAGATGCTTATCCTCTTTATTCCGAAGGTATAATGGGATTAAGAGATGCAGCTAATTTAGCAAGAAGTGGGTTACAACCAACTGAAAGAGGATATTACGAAGCGATTAACATGCTTAACGCTGGTCTTGGTTCTTTTGATGACAGAGCTGCTAACTTTTACATGAACCCATATGTTAATTCTGTTATAGAAAATCAACTTGAAGATGTTGATGAATTTTATGATAACAAAATAACAGAGTTAAATTTAAACGCAGCAGGTTCTGGTCTTAGAGGTTCTACACGATTAGGTATGATCGAGTTAGAAATGGAAAAACAAAAACAGGAAGCTAGACAAAATGTTATTAATCAAGGTTTAACATCTGCTTATTCTCAAGCTCAAAATCAATTTAACATTGAACAACAAGCCTTAAGAGGAGCAGCTCCAACAATGGCTGGTTTAGGACAAGGTTTTGGTAATACTCGTTCTGGACTTGCCGGTCTACTTTCTCAACTATCAACAGGTATAGCTTCTGGTGGTCAAAATTTTGCTCAACTAGGAACTGGTTTAGCAGGATTTGCTCCAGCTATGCAAAGTTTAGGTTCTGGATTTATAGGTGCTGGAGGTACTCTACAAGGATTACAAGGTGCAGATGTTGCAGCCCTTGCTAATGCTGGTAGAACTGCAAGAGGTTATGAACAATCTGTTTATGATACTGCAAGACAAAATGCTTATAACATTTACATGGACCCATATAATAGAACAAGTTATCAACTTGGTTTAGCTCAAGGTATACCAAGTAATCAAATGATGATGAGTCAACAACAAGGTGCAGTAGCAAGTCCGATGCAAACAACATTGTCTGGCTATGCTCCTTATGTAAATCCATATCAGATATTACCAAACTTACCTTCTTTACCAGGTGTTGGTGGCATAGGATTTAATCAAAGAGCTTATGGAGGTTAATTATGTTTAATCCACCAGTAGTAAAACCAAAAGGATATGCTATAGGAGGACCTGTTGGAATTGCAACAGGTAACATTGTAGAAGATACATTAATGTCTGATCCAATTATAGCTCAATCTAATGCAAGTAATATTCAAAAAGATTTAAACTCTTTAACTAACGATTTAAAAAAAGTTTCTAAGAATAATAAAAAACCTAAAAAAGAAACAAAAAGAAACGAAGAAAAAAAAGAATATGAAGATATAGAAGAATTTAGAGATTGGATTAAAACTAATACAGAAACAGATAACGATACTGGTGAAGTGTTTTTTATTCAACCAAGAACAGGAGAAAAAGTTCCTGTAGATAGTTCTCCTGAAGGCAATGTATTATTATATGAAGTTTTTAAAGAACAAACAGGAAGAACTGGTGAAGCATTAGACGCAATTGTTGATATGGATATTAAACAATTTCAACAAGCTCCAGAAGGTGTTGTTAATAGTGACTTTTCAAAAGAATTAAAAAAAATAAGAGAAGAACAAAATGTTGGTGATGCTGAGGCAATGGCAGCTTATAGTTCTGTTCCTTTTGATGGTAGTGTTGTAGGCACCGTACAAAAAAGAATGGGAATGTCTGATTTAGCAAGATCACAAGCACAAGAAGAATCTGCTCAAGGAAAACAATTTTTAGCTTACAGAGTTCCTGGCCAAAGTAATTATAAGTTAACTCCTGAACCAGTATCAATGGAAGAAATATCTAAATTAGGTTATGAGTTTGCACCACCTGAAATGGCAGAAGAATCATTTACACAAAAAGCAATATTAGCTGGTAGAATACCAATTGGCGGTGGAGGTATTTCTGAAACAGAAAGATTACAAAATCAATTACTACAAACAAAAATTGCTAAAAATATTCAGGACCTTGGTGAAGGACCAGACGCAGACCCTATGACACAAAAATCTATTTTAAAAGTAAAACTTCCTGGTCTTTATAGTAGAGGTAGTCAGGATAATTTACAGTTTCAAGTTCGTTTAAAAGAAGACAGCAAAGGCAATGTAAAGTATGCACCTGATGTTGATATCGCTCCAATTATAAGAGACATATATAAAGCAGAAGAATACTCAAAAGACACTCTTGATGAAATTAATATGGTAAAAGAGTTAATTAGTGCTGATACTGTTGGTTTATCTCAAAGAGTAAATGATTTATCAAGAGGTATATCAGCTCTCGCAGGTATAGATAGAAGTGCCTTTGATCCAGTTACAGGTAGACAATTAATACCTACACCGGAAATTCTTGCTAGATGGGCTAAAAGATTTACAGCTCAAAACATTACAATATTATTAGGTGAATCAAACAGAACTATTTCTGATGCTGATAGAAAAAGAGCTGACGACATTGTTAATATTTTAGGAACATTTACAGATGTTGCTTCAGCAAAAGCATCGTTAGAAGAACTTGTAAAAATATTTGAAAAACCATCTTACAATGCAAATACTGCATTACAATCACTTTACTCTATGGCAGAAACATCTCCTGGCGGTGGTTATTTAGATGAGATTGAAAGAGTTGAAAGAAAAGTTGCGGAGAGAATTGCTAAGTCTGGAGGCAAACTAACTATTCCTAGAAGTAGTATTGTAAGTTTTGATGAAGTATCATCACCAGGTGGAAGGACAGCAGTATCAAGTACGATAGATTTAAGGCAATAAGGTGAATTGTGGCTGTAAAAAAATATTATAAAACATTTGATGGTAAAGTTATTGAAGCAATTCAAGAAGCAGAAGAGATGTCTCCAGCAGAAGAAAGTGCTTTACGAAATGCAATTGGTGGAGATTTTACAACGGTAGAATCAAACACTGTTCAACAACCTAAAAAAGATATTTCACAAGAAGCTCCAAAGAAAAGTGTTTTTACAAGCACTGGAAGATTTAGAGGTGCTGATTATAAATCAGGTGTAACGAGTAATAGTTTTAGATTTCGTTTTGGAAACACAAATAATTTTAAAGAAAGAGTAAACTTTTTAGATAAGAATGTTGGCAAAGAAGGTTATGTTGTTGATAAATTAGGAGATTTTTTATTAACACCAAAAGGCCAGGAAAAATTAGGTATGGAGCCTACTAACAATTTAGTCGCAATAGATTCTACTAAATTTGAAGGTGAAGACATTATTGATCTTGCCGGTGAAGTGCTTGGTCCTACAGTAGGTTCAATAGCTGCCTTTACTGCTGCTGCTAAAAAAATACCAAAAACTGCTTTAGGTAGAGCTTTAGTAACATCACCTTACGGAGGTGCATTTGCTGCATCACTTCTTTTACCTTCAGTCGCAAGTGCCGGTGGAGCATACATAGGAGTGCTTATTGATGAAGCCCAACAATGGGCAAGAGGAATATCTGATGAAGCAATTAGTAGTATTGATAAAAGAGGAAAAATAGAAGCAACATATGCAGGTGTTGGTGATTTAGTTTTTGGAGGATTACTTAGAGGACTAGGAAGATATTTTAAAGGCAATTCTCAAAAACATTTAGATGCTTTTTATGGTAAAGGAGCAAACGATCCTAATTCAGATGCTTATTCTAAAATTTGGAAAGAATATGAAGAGACAGGAAAACTTACACCAGAACAAAACAGTATGTTGGCTGATATTGAAAAAGGCATAATGCCAGATTTTTATGCAAAACAAAATTTAGATATTAACTTAAAACACAGACTACAACTTATGGCAGAAACAATAGCTGGTAGAAGACAAGGAAAGTTATCAAAAAATGTTGATGTGTTTAGAGAAGAAATGAAAAATGCATTACAGATGACTGATGCAGGTAAAGAAATATTAAAACAGGGTGATGTAGATGAGTATATAAATAAAGCAATTCAAGATGCATTTACGACTACTACTGATGATTTTGTAGAATTAACTGATAGATATACTAAAGGGGTTCATACTAATTTAAGAGGTTCTTTAAATGCTTTATTAAAATTATCAGATGAAACAAATGTTGGTGGTCCAAAAAATATTGATGAAATAGCAGATGTTTATAATCAAATACAG
>Ga0098038_1000721_pt1 | contig 14346 bp, 16 predicted proteins | sample 5B_taG_FD_75051 | JGI IMG/M metagenome (GOLD analysis project Ga0098038, IMG submission 75051) | Marine viral communities from the Subarctic Pacific Ocean - 5B_ETSP_OMZ_AT15132_CsCl metaG | ecosystem: Environmental > Aquatic > Marine > Oceanic | place: Pacific Ocean | collected 2015-01-08 | reverse complement strand
TGATTCAATAGTTGGACCAAAAGCATTCAATATATTATCTAAGTTTACTGCAAGACCAGTAGTTGGATCTTTAACAAATTCATTTATTGCACCTTCAGATATATTTTCTGAGGTTGGTATTGTAATATCAATCTCACTTAGTCTTTTAAATGTATCTTGTGCAACTTCAGTATTTTCACCAATAAACTTTTTCAAAGCTCCAGCATTAACTTGCATCACACCTTGTGCTGCAGCACGACCTTGCTGGAATGACTCTTCCCATTCTTCTTTTGATGGAAAGCCAAATGGTATTAGTATCTCAGCTCCATCTTCATCTAATGTCTTCTGAAAAACAAAGTTCTCTCCAGTAGAAGGATCAAACTTAACTTCAGTTGCAAGTCTTTCCTTAAATTTATTTATAACAGGTCCTAGGGTAGCTATAGATACTCCTTTGTCTTCTAACAACTCATTCTTTATAGTAGCAGCCATTTCTTCTATTTCATATGGCTCTGGAACAATTTCAGACAATGCATCTTTGATTGGTTGTACAGCAGCATTACCAAATTTGAATGCCACTACCCTTTCACCATTTTGAACTCCATCTTCATCAAAAGTAGGCTCTGTTGCAAACTTAAAGTTAGGTATCAATGTACCAGGATCAAAAGCAGTTGCAGAAACAGCTTCTGTTGCCTCTGTTAGTCTTCTTCTCAATGCTCCTGTAGCATCTGTCCATTCACTACCAGAAACACTTCCTAGTACTTCATTTGCAAATGCATCAAGTCCTGTTAGCTGTGGAGCACTAATAGCACTACCTATAGTTTCTTGTAATGATTCTATTGAAGGTATTGCTACATCATTTGCAACACTACCAAGTAAATCTTGAAGACTGCTTGGAGGGACAGTACCTGCTAGTACATTACCCATCTCTTCTTGTAGGCTTTTAAGTTCTGGTTTCAATGCTTCAGTAGCTTCATGCAATGTGTTAGTTACATCAGCAATAGCATCCGTTGATGATTGAAGTATTGCTTTAAGACTACTTGGAGTACTAGCTGCTATATCAGTATCAAGGATAGTACTCAATTCTGTTGCAACTTGATCGGTGATGGATACTAGTTTAGTATCAATACCACTATTCTGTAGTGCAGTTTTAAATTCATCTATATCTAAATTAATCATTTAGATCAATCCTGGTTGATTTGATAAATGTGTTAGTTGGGGTAGTACTTGTACCTACAAGAAACTGTGCTGGTGTATCAATAGTAACATTTGAAGTAGCATCCATGTTTAGATTATCTTCAGTATGAATATTGACATTAGAGGTAGTCTTAACTGTAAAGTTTGAATCAGTTGCAATGTTAGTATTGCCACTAGTATACATTGTAAACGATCCATTAGTAATAAGATGTCTTTCAAAACCTTTGATCGTCATTGTAACATTATTTGAGTATACTTGATACATGTCACCTTTGAACTTCTCTCTGGTACTACCATCGATAGTACTGTCTTCATTACCACCAATTCTCAAACTTCTATTTTCATTAATTTGTGTTGATTTACTTGATTGAATTTCTTTTTGTTCATTACCTCTGATTTTGGTTACCATATCTCCATCAACACGAAGATGATAATCACCTCTGACTTCTTGATACATATTCTTCTCAACAAGTAATCTTACATCACCCCTTACAGTGAGGTTCATGTTACCTTCAACTACAACATTTTTTCCTTTGAGAAACATCTCATAATCATCACCAACTATCTTTGTGACTCTTGAACCATCTGGTTGTATCTCATAGAAACTACCTTTAGTATGATATTGATGTATTCTTTCACTTCCTGGTGTGTCATCATACTCCATAACATGACCAGATTCAGATGTGTATGTGTGATTGTATGGATATGCTGATTGATTAGGTGGCTTCTCTCCAGTCCTACCTTCCCATGGATGTCCTTTGCCTGTATCATCTAAGAAGCATGTATCATTATTAGCTTGGCCACCATATCTTGGAAATGGTTCATTCCAATGGTTTCTATAGTAAAAGTCTCCTGGATTGCCAGCATTGTGCTTATCACTACTTGGAATCTTTGGTCCATCTAGTTTTCTAACTGTCTCTGCTATAGGAGGTACTGCTGTTGGTATTTGAGTGACTCTATCTCTATTCTTGACAGCTAAAGACTCTTCACCTTCAGCCATAGGACCTCTAGCTAGCTTGTTAACATCACTTTGCCTGAGATATTTTTCTTTTGGATATACTCCTCTTGGATCACCAAACCCAAGATTGGATGCAATTTTTTCTTTTGGTATACCTACTAATGTACCAAGTATAATTGGTTGTTGTAATTCAACACCATCAATGAACATACCAAACACCCATGTACCTTCAACAGGTCCTGTTGGACTTATACCAACTCCACTTATAGATGCACTGTTGTATGGCATTACTGGCATTGCCCAAGGCAAGTCAGCTGTTGGAATATCTACCTTATCTTCAGTATGTACACCATAAACTCTGACTTGACAACGGCCAATATTCAATGGATCATTTCTATTTTCAACAACACCTATAAAATGTTGGACGTTAATTAATGCTTCTGCTGAGTTTAATGACATTATTTTTCTCCTGGAATCCCAGAATTTTTCATACAAGATATCACTGTATTGTGGTTTTCTTGGTTATCAAATACTTGTTTTACTGATGCAATCATCCATCTACCACCTAGTCTATTAGCAGATGTACTAGTTTGTTCATCACCCTTGTAAGCTGATTGTTCTGGTATTTGGAGATCAACCATTTCACCAGGTACTAGTGTAATATCACCAGTCAATGTTATGTTTATTTGTTGTGATAACAGATGATGTACAAATGGCATACGTTGACTGACAACGTGCTCATAAAATTGATTTCTCTTTGTTGTATCTTTGATTATTAGGAACTCATAAGTATCTTCTACAAACATATCCTGAAAGTCAGTATCAATAAAAGGAGAACCAGCAGGATCCACCAGCTGATATGCACCTTTAGTTTTTTCCCGGTAGTCAAAGGCAACATCTCTATAAGTCTTACCCACAACATCTAACGCTCTCGCAGTGTTCTTTAGTGATCCAGTTGCACCTAACATTTGTTGGTCAGGTAGTTTTAATTCACCTAATGCTTTTATTTTCTTTATTTCATCAACAGTATCTTCATCAGAGCTATCCAAAGGACTCCATCTATATGATCTAAGTTGTTTTTCTGTCTCTAATAACTCATTTTGATCATTAATTAACTTTTCAATATTGTGGAAATAGTATCCGTTTATTGTCTCATAAAACAAAAACATACTACCACCAAATGTAAAATCATGAGCTCTTCTACCACACATATCAATAGCAGCAAAAGGATTTCTTCCTGGTATAATAAAAGAGTTTATTACTTGTTGAGTTACGTGTACTTCTATATCTCTTTTATCAAATGGTGTTAATGGAGTATTTTTGAAAAACTCTTGCTTTGGACTTTTAGTTATATATCTGTCCCATATAGACTGAACCGTCTCTGAATATGTTTTATTGAAAGATTGATTGACACTAGTATATGAATCTATCAAGGCTTCTTTTGTTACACAATCTAGCGTCATCAAAGCACTTTGTCCTTGATTGGAAACTTCAGCTTCTTTTATTGATCGTACATAAAATTGAAGATTTATTATTTTATCTTCTGCATGATCGTTATGAGCTGTTAGTATAACAAACTCTTGGCCAAGTATACCTTGTCTATTGAACCTTGTTAGTATGCCTTCACTTTCACTAATAGTTAGTGTCAGTGTAACAGAGCTCTCAAACAAACTTTGGTTCAAGAACGCTGATAACAATTTAGAAAATAATTCTACTGGTCCAGCTTTGATACTTCCATCTTTATTTAATGTAACAAGATGTAATGAATCAATAACTAGATTGCCTAGTTTAGCCATTCTTTTTCTTCGTCAGTGTAAGGCCACATTAGAATAACCTATCTAATTGGGTTAAAACTCTACTCACCATTTCTGATGGTACTAATTTAATAAATCTTTTATTATCATTAACTCTCTCAAAATAACTATATGCAGTGACTCCTGTAAAGTCTCCAGCTGTAATTTCACTATAGAATCCAGCATGATTGTATGTATCTGTTGATATAGTAATGTCTTTTGTTTGATGTTCATAGAACAAAAGAGTTGATTGGCTAGTAGCTACCGATCCATACTTTGCTTCCATATGCTTATTAAACTCTCTTGTTGTGAGGGGCCACTCATAATATGGATCAAGTTTTATGTTTGGTAACAACACTAGCCATGCTAGATTTGGATTATCATATGCAAAGAATGATACAGTGTCTGGTCTTTCGCCATCTTGGATTTCATAATTGTTCAATCCAAATTGACTTGGTATCAGCTCTGTAAGTTTATATCCTTTTGTGATATCTCTTATAGTTTGATTCTGAAATGTTGTCAGCGGAAGTTTATTAAGTGCCATTATGTTGCTCCTTGTAGACCTTGACTTCCAACAATCCGAGCAGCGTTCTTAGCACCTTCACTTAAATTCAATCCATCAGGATAGTTTTCTGCTGTCCATATAGATGTTTCTTGTAAACTAATTGATAATCCTATACCTGCAGGGTGACCATTCTCTAAAAATGCTGGTCCTTGTGGTGTATAATCAACACTAACATCTGTAACAAATGCAGGTTTAAATTTTAAGTGACTTCTGTTTCCATTGAGAGTATGAATTTGGCAATGTGCTTCTTTAGGATATTTCAATGTTAATCCAAGGTTACCATCTCCTTGTCTTGGTAGTATATCTGATTTCAAAGCATTTATCATCTTCTCAATGGTAGTTGTCTCTTCAGCTGATTGTGGCCACAATTGCCAATCAAAGGTATAATTTTTTAGTTTAACTCCTTTGAAAAATGATGTTACATGAGGATTTGGTACTTGACCAAGAATTGCTCCACCAATACCTGCTAGTCTTGGGAATGCTCCAGTTCCTAATGCTGCTTGTATAATTGCAGCTGCGTCTGCTTTATTAGCAGATGAAACAGACTTTGCAGCTTTTCCAACTGCACCTCCTACAACTTTTCCTACTTCTTCTGCACCTTGTGCAATACCTATTTGGTTTGCTACATCTTGTATACCACCAGCTAGCTTACCTACAACTGCTCCAAGCTCTATAGTACTATAGTCTAATCCTTGGACATCTTTCATACTAGATGGGACAGGCAAGAAATAATTTCGTCCTACTTTTATTGCTTTTGCTCTGCCAGAAGTTGAACCACCACCAGAAATTTGATCAGGTACACCACTAGAGGTACCTCCTTGACCTTTAGAATTATATTCAAACTCCACCATTGCCATTTGAAAACAATAATCAGCAGATAAATCTGATGGAAATGAAAGGCCTTGATCTGTTTGAGAAAAGCTAGCTTTCTTTGCAGCCATTATTTGACTTTGTGTTCTTGCTCTACTCTGTGACTCTACAGGGTTTCTGGATCCTCCAGCTCCTTGTAATATATTTGTCATCTAAATATTCCTATGAGTTATAAAGGCAAATTCCGTCCAACTAATCCACATAAATATAACGGAGACCCCACTAACATTATTTATAGAAGTTCGTGGGAACTCAAACTTATGATCTATTTAGATGAACATTCTGACATCGTTAAGTGGTCTAGTGAAGAGTTTGTCATACCATACAAGAGTCCAATAGATGGTAAAAGACACAGATACTTTCCAGATTTCTGGATAAAGAAAAAGAACGGAAGATGTGTTATGATTGAAGTTAAACCAGCAGCTCAAACGAAACCACCAAATCCTAAGAATAAGAACAATACAAAGTCAGGAAGACCAAGCAGAAGATATCTTAACGAAGTAAAAACATACGGTATTAATGAAGCTAAGTGGAAGGCTGCTTATGCTTACTGTAGAGATAGGAAATGGGACTTCAAAATCATGACCGAGAAAGAGTTAGGTCTATAATGGCAAACAAATTAAACGAAGGTAGTGAATTTACTATACCATTGAAAAATCTGATATCGCTAATTGCTGTAACAGCTATTGCAGTGTGGGGATATTTTGGAATTGAAGAGCGACTTTCATTCTTAGAACACCAGACAGAGATGATGCAAGTAGAGATTGAAGAGAATGATAACTGGATTGATGAATTTAAACCACCAGAAGCTGTGCAAGAGACTGTTAAGAATGTTAGAGAGTTAGAAAAAAAGATTGATGTTATGCGTACAGAATTAGAATATCTTAAAGCTAGTGTGTATATCAAATAATGGCAAGTTATATTTTTCAAGACTTATTGTCTAAAGCTCCAGCTAGTATCAGGAACAATGTTGCTGATGCAAGGTCATGGATGCAAGATAATGTGACAACAGTGACTACAAATAAAATTCTATCTGGCGACAGACAAAGAATGACTGATAGTCCAACACCAGGTCGTATGTATATGTTCTCATATGATCCAAAAACAAAAGATAAGCTACCATACTATGATAGATTTCCATTGATCTTTCCATTTGATAGTGCTCCAGGAGGATTCATGGGATTGAATCTACATTACTTACCACCTCTTGCTAGAGCTAAGTTAATGGATGGTTTGTGGCCACTTATTGACAATGAAAACATGACTCCTGGCAGTAGGTTGAAAATAAGTTACCAAACACTCAAAAAAGCATCACGTTTAAGATACTTCAAGCCTTGTGTAAAAAGGTATCTAAATAACCATGTACAGTCTCGTTTTGTAACGGTATACCCTGAAGAATGGAATATTGCTGTGTTTTTACCAACAGAACGGTTTGCAAAAGCAAGCAAAGCTTCAGTATACGCAGATTCAATTGGTAAGTACTAAATGGCAATAACAGATTTAATTAACAAGATAGGAACTGGCATAAGTCAGTTTGAAGGCTTTCTTGGCATTGGTGCTGATGGAGGCCAACAGCAATTCAACGTAGGTAAGATACGTTCAGATATAAACTCAATGGGCGGTCTAGCTAGACCTCCTCTATTCCTTGCTACAGTCAATCCACCTAGAGCATTAGTAGGTGCAGGACCACAGCCACTACTTTGTAGTTCAGCAACACTACCAGGTAAGCAAATCATACCTGTTGATCACAAAAGATTGGGATATGGTACGTTAGATAGAAGGGTATCTGGTGCAGTTAATCCAGATGTCAGCTTAACATTCTTTGTTGGAACAAATGGAGAGCCATTAACATACTTCAACTCGTGGCTTGATAACATATTTTATACTGACGCAAGAAACGGTGCTGAAGGAAGTAGTCCACAAGGAACTCCTACATTCAACATACGTTTTAGGTCTGAATACATTTCTACAGTTACAATTGCTTGGTTTGATGATGCACAACAACGATTCTTAGAATATACATTACACGAATGCTTTCCAATGCAAATAGGTGATGTATCACTAGCTTGGGCTGAAAATGACTCGTTTGCATCGGTAGCAGTTAACTTTACATATAGATATTATACACTAAACACTATTGAGACAGCAGTACCAGGTAGTGGTAGAGGTTTCTTAGGACTTTTAAAGAATGGTTTAGGAGTAGTATCAAGATTAAACAACAGTAGGTTCCAAGGATTTGGAATCAACGATCTACTGAATCCAAACTTGAGTAATGCTTCTCGAGTTGGACTAGCATTAGGAGCTGTGAACAGCACGTTCAAGTTATTTTAATATGGAGGATACACTATGGGGTTACCGATTATTCAACACCCTACTTTTGGATTGACAATACCGTCGACGAAAGAAGAAATTAGATACAGACCATTCTTGGTCAAAGAAGAAAAGATACTTTTGGTTGCACAACAAACAGGACAACCAGATGAGTTTATCAAGGCAATGTTACAGGTCATTAGCAATTGTGTTGTTGATTATAGTAACATTGATAAGCTGTCCAGCTTTGATATTGAGTATATATTTCTCAAACTCAGAGCTAATAGTGTATCTACTCTTGCAAAGTTACAAATTTGGGATACAGATTTAGAAGACTATCAAGAAGTAGAAGTTGATCTTGATAAGGTAGTATGTGAAGGAGAAATACCAGATAATGTAGTTGAAGTTAGTGAAGAAATAAAGTTAGAGCTAAGACCACCTTCATTTACTGATCTCTTAGTTTTAGATGATAATGATCAAATGAGCGACTCTATTGATATGGTCACTAGAGTTATCACTAAAATTTACGAAGGTGAAGAAGTTTATGAACTAAAAGACTTCTCAGAAGAAGAACAAATTGAATTTATTAACTCACTACCAGCTGATACCTTTCAACAGATACAAGATTTTCTAAAAGGACTACCAGCTGTATCAATGGAAGTACCATACAAGATAAAATTGAATGGTAAGAACAAGAATAAGAAGACTGTATTGAAAGGTCTAAATGATTTTTTCTAATAGTGCTGTCCCATACTAATCTGGCTAATTACTACCAGACTTTGTTCAGTATGGTTCAGCACCATAAATACAGTATAAAGGAACTAGAGAATTGTTATCCCTTTGAACGTGATTTGTATGTTGATATGTTATTAGAATACTTAGAGTCACAGAAAGAAGAATAACATGGCTAAGAAAGTACAGAAAAAGTTACAAACAAATTCAGAATACAATAAGTATGATCTAGATGGAGATGGAATTGTGACAGATGAGGAAATGGCCGCTATAGCTAAAATTGAAGAAATAGAGATGCAAGAAGAGAAAGCGGATGCTCAAAGACGCATGGCATGGATTGCTATGGCTGCAATGATCATCTTTACAGTGCTTGCAATGATTCCTGGATTCATTCCAGAGACTAGACTTAAATTACTTGGAGACTTGTCTGCATTATTCTATATTGGTATGGCCGGTGTGGTCGGTGCTTATATGGGTATGACAGCATATATGAGTAAGAAGTAATGTCAACTCTTGCTGAAGTAAATGATACCCTTGGAGATGTCAAAAGAGCTGTTTTTCAACAAACAGCAGTCTTAAGCAATAAACTTGGTGATCGTGAACGTGCTAAACCTATGCCTTCTGGCCCAAAGGATTTAACTGCTCGCGAGAAAGCAGGTACAACTTCAGCAGAAGCAGCAAGAGAAGGTCTTAAAGAAAGAGCTGGTGACAAACCAAAGGGTGCTGGTGGTTTAGGTGGTCTGGCTGCCAAAGCTCCAAACTTACCAATAACAACAGGAAATAAATTATTAGACTATGGTGCACTAGCAGCTTTGGCTCTATCATTTACCGATGAGATTGCAGACTTCCTCAAAGGATTCTTAGGTGGTCTAAAAGATGCATTTCAAAAAGAGATTGATGCATTTAAAAATGCAGCTTCAGAATTTATAGATGAAAATATAACAAGTCTTGTATCTGGTGCAGCAATTGGTGTTGCAACTACATTGAGAAGGCTAAAGACCTCTACAAAAGGTTTATTGAAATCTGCTCTGGCTGAGGTAGATAGCTTAAAGACAAAGGTAGGTGGTTTATCATTAGAATTGGATGATGCAAAAGCAAAGGCTCAAGCAGATCTAGATGATGCAAAAGCAAAGAAAGCAGCTAAACCACAAACAAGATCCCAGCTGATAGATGACACAAAAAAATTATCAAACAGACAACTATCTAAAGCTGGATTAGAAAAGGCTAAAGGTGGTGGTTACATTGATAAAGCAACAAAAACACAAGCTACCAATACAAAACTAGCGCAAGCTACTGCCTCAACAACCAAACCGGCTCCAACCCAAAAAGTGGATCTACCAAAAGCTAAAGTGCCTGCTAGTGGGGGTGGTGGACCTGGCCAAGCGCGCCCATCATCTACACCTATGTCAAAGCCTTCTGCTATTAAACAAGTAGCAAAACAAAGCCAAATGATAGTTAAGATGTTATCTAAAGTAAAAGCATTGAAAGCAATCACAAAAGCCATACCAGTTATAGGAGCAATATTGGGTCCTGTCTTTGCAGCAATTGAGAGTGCAGAGGTACTTCAAGATCCTAAAAAGACTGATGAACAAAAAAGACAAGAAATAACTAATATCATTTCAGGTCTTGTAACTGGAACTGTTGCAGCTATTTTTGGAGCAATAATAGGTGCAGCGGTTCTATCAGTTATTCCAATTGTTGGAACATTTTTTGGTGGATTGATAGGTGGTGCTGCAGCTTATGTTGCTGGCGATGCCGTTGGCAGAGGTCTTATTGGTCCACAAGTTGCTGACTTCTTATTTGATGGAAAACCAGTTGATAAGAATGGTATCTTAGCAGCATTAAGTGGTTTCATGGAAAGTGATGATGGTAAGAAAGCAAAAGCTGCAGCAACTAAGAGTGCTCCTGGATCTCCAGGTAGTAAACCAATGGCTGGAGCTCCAGGAGTTGATGCTATGTCAGCACCAATGGAAGGCGCTAAGCCATCTCCTGGTGGAGGTTATGCTGCTGGTGCTGGTGCAACTGCAACGCCTGGTACAGCTGGTGCTGCTGGTACTGGTGCAGCCGGAACGCCTGGTAGAGCTGGTGCTCCAGGTACATCATCACCAAGAAGTGCTGGTGGACCTGGCCAAGCTAAACCTGGTCCAATGAGCGCTACGATGAGTCCTGAAGCTAGCGAAGCATTAAACACACCATCTGTATCAGCTCCTGGTCCAGATGCACAAGCTCAAAGAATAGCAGCAGCTGCTACATCTCAAAAGGCTGCAATGGTTAACCAAGCTGCAAGACAACAAGCAGCAGCTAGTGGTACTAACAACATTACAATCAACAAAGAAGGCGATACGCAGAATAATATTTCTGGTGAAGGTGGTGGCGGATCAAGCCAAGTAGTTGTTGTTAAGTCTGATGGGGATATGCCTAAGATAGGCGCTAAGATAGCCTATGGTATGGGACTATAAGCCCCATACCATTTAGTTGACTATTCGTCTGCCAGCTTCTTAAAGAAAGATAGACCATCGTCGTCATCATCATTGGATTGTTCATCCCATGGAGCTGACGCAGCAGCTGGTTGTGATGGTGCTGCTGCTGGTGCAGGAGCCTGTTTAACTTCAGACAATTCATCAGCAGTTATTGTATTAGCAGTCTCACCGCCACCTAAAGCAAGAACTCTATAGAGCTTTGTTTTAAGTTCATCGTAAGACTTAAAGTTCTTAGGATCTACAAGTTCCTGTAAAGGCTTCAATTGATTGTAGATACCTTCTAAGTCGTCTTCTGGAATCTCAGAAGGTGAGTCAAACTCAGACTTATCATAGTTACGATATCCTTCTACATTACGAATCTTGAGTCTAAAGTTAGCACCTTCTCCAAGAGAGAATGCATCAACCTTTTCCTCATCATCAAACTCAGGCATAGCAGCATCATTGATCTTATCAAAGATTTTCTTGCCAAACTTATACAAGAATACTTGCCCTTCATTCTCAGGTCGTGAAGGATCCTTAATCACAACTATATTAGAGATAAAGGATAGTCGACGTTTAGTCTTAGTACGAACAAACGTCTTATCAGCTTCTGTACCAGAGTTCCACAGCATAGAGTTATACTCAGAAATAGGACAGGCTTGATTGATAGTGGTTAGTGATTTCTCAATGAACCATCCACCAGGACCTTGGAATCCATGATCCCAGATACGTACAAAGGGTACATCTGAATCTGGAGATGGTAAGAATCTAATAATAGCAGAGCCATTACCAGACTTATCTACTTCAGGTTTCCAGAACCCATCGTCATCACGACGTGGACCTTTATCAGTGAGTTTACTTAACTCTTCAGTCAATTTATCTATATTAGACGTAGAGTTCTTCTTCTTCCATTGTGCAAGCGACATATGTTTCTCCTTATGTGCGATATATGCGATGTATACGTTTTATTCAAAGCGTTCCATAATATACGACTTATACTTAGATAAGTCAACAGTATTTATAAAGAAAGGCTTATATTTCTCAGCTTTCTTGTATAGGTCTTGCCAGACCATATCCAGACCAAGTTTTTTGGTCCAGTAATCAAAGAAGGGTGTTAGTTCATTCATGACTATCATAGTCTCCACACCAACATCTTCTCTAATAACTAACCTCATCAGATAAGGATGTGTATCACCCTTAGTTAAAATATTCTCATCATATGATTCTTTCAACTTCATGAGGTCTTGTTTGAACATATATGACATACTCTGTTGTCTCTTTTGCCAGTTAGCATAGACAGCATGAGTCTCCATATTGTTTATATCACCAGGCCAGAAGTTAATGTTCTGCAACATATTAGCTAACATAAAGTCATCTGGGTTCTTCAACTTAGATAACTTATGAAAGAACATCTTATCTCTTCTAACTTCAAACCTAGAGTGTTCTGTATTTTTTACTTTGCCATTGTACTTGAAAATATCATAATCTGACGTGAAGTGTCTTTTCAGTGCCATATATTTCTGATATGTTTCATGAGCATTCATAATGGTAAGCGAGCTCCTTTTGTTTTTAGAAGCCGAAGGTCTTCAGCTTCTGTTGCAATCTTAGCTTTTAGAATTTGACTACTCTTAATTAATGAAGCAGCAGTCTCAACCTCTATACCATTCTTCTCAACGTAGTACATTACAGCATCAAGATACTCAATAGATTTTTCTTTGACTATCTTTTCAATTTCCATAGCGAACTGAGATGGAGTATTTATCTTTAACTCTATCATCGAAAAAACTTATGATCTTGAATTGTAATTGTATGTTCCAATAGTTGTCCCCATCTTGGATTGACTTTTGTTGTATGATAGTGAGTAGCACCATTAGTAATTGATATGCCATCACGTTGTAATTTTCCAAACTGACTGTAAATAAAGTTCACAGCTTTGATAACTTTAGCCCAAGTCTTTGTACCAACAATGTTGGATACATCATCACTTTTGCCATCACACCAATATGTAAACTGACACTTCCATTTGACAGGAACTGTTTTACCTCTCTTCTGCCACCACTTATTCAGTGGACCTTGATGTACCACATCACATACAGTGTTGGGCCATCTATCACTCTTAACTCTATTCAATATAACTTCAGCAGCACCTAATATTCCTATCATAGGCTGGTTACCAGCTTCAAAGAATAGAGCTTCTGCCATACAGAATCTTTGTTTGTGTTCTGCATCTGTAATCGGCTCACTAGCTGATACTAGTGCTCCAGACCACAAAGTAACACCTAATGCAGTCACGATTGTCACTCTCTTCAACATTATACATTCCTTTGCCAATCAAAACAAAGTAAGCGCTTCTTGTGCTTACGTTCTTTATTATCGTTCCTTTTCTTGACAAAGTCAACACATTTTTGTAAATGACCTACATGCTCAGTTATCTGGTTCAAATAAGACTTTGTCCTATTTGGCATCTGAACATGGATATCATACTCCTCTTCAAGCAATGGATGGAAGAGAAAATGTTCGTATTTCTTCTTATCAATAGCCTGAAAAAACTCTTTATCACCATGTCTCATACCAGCAAATTCCATATCATATCCACCGGTAGACCAGAAACATGGCTTGTTTATCAACCAAACATTAGGATGTGCAACCCATTTTAACAGCTTCTTTTCATCAAATAACTCATAGTCTTCTGGGTTATCATAGTGGTCAAACCGTACTTTGAACACATAAAATTGATTGTTCTCTAGATGAGTACTGGTCATTGCTTGTAGTAATTCTTCGGTAAAGAATACATCAATATCAATCAACCAATTCCAATGAGTCTCTGATTGTAGCATTGCAAGATTCCTACAACCATGATTATTGAATCCAATGTCTTGTTTTATAGTGTAAGATTTCAGCTTAAATCTGTGTTTATATGCGTGACATATGTCTTCAAATATACCTTGATCTGGAGAAGCATCATTAATAAACTGTACTGTAATGTGGTTCTTTAACCAGTCGGTCATACCAGAAAAGAACTCGCAATGATGTATTAGCTTATCTACTTGACCATAATATGTTAGTGATATGGTGATGTCATTTGTATCATTGAAGTTCCATGATATATCATCAAACCACTCATCAGGCTCATCCATCATTATACATCTGTAGTATGATCGTTACACATAGCATCATCAAACCTAGCTTTAAATCTTACCCACTCTAGTCCGTATCTTGTATTGTGAAACGGATGTGTCTTTTCTGCTTCCATATCAACAAACCAAGGACCACCTTCTGTATAATGTATTGCTTTTGGATCAGCCAGATGGTAGTATTGATCTAAACAATTCCACTCCATAGGTAGTGAACCAATGTCATCATCATCTAACCATTTAAGATGATGAAAGTCCAAACCAGGTAAATGATCATTGAGATAGTCAGGTTTTAGTATTTGATTCTTTGGATGTTCGTTGTTGAAAATCATTAATGAAGCCCAGTTCTTTC
>Ga0098038_1000719_pt1 | contig 14403 bp, 6 predicted proteins | sample 5B_taG_FD_75051 | JGI IMG/M metagenome (GOLD analysis project Ga0098038, IMG submission 75051) | Marine viral communities from the Subarctic Pacific Ocean - 5B_ETSP_OMZ_AT15132_CsCl metaG | ecosystem: Environmental > Aquatic > Marine > Oceanic | place: Pacific Ocean | collected 2015-01-08 | reverse complement strand
TTTCTCCTTTTAAATTTTTAATTAATTCATAAAGAAATGATTTTGCTTTATTATAACCATCTTGTCCTTGTGTTAATACTAATTCTTCAAGATGTGTTAAGTGTGTGTTTGCTTTTGTTTCTGTTAAAACTTCTGTTATTTGTTCTTTCCACCAGTCTTTAGTGAATGCACCTTCTTTTTTCATGCGTTGTGTTTTTTTCTTTGAAGCTTCTTTACGCTTTTTAATATATTCAAAACCTGATCTTAAACGTTTTTTAACAGCTGGGTCTTTAGCTTTATTCAAAGCTGCTCTTACTCTTTGGTGTATTAAGTTAATAATTTGAGACTGACGTTTATGTGGTTTACTTTTAAATGAAGCTTTACTAAGTGTATCTACTATATCTTGTCTTGTAGAAAATTTAACTTTAACTGTGTCTGAAGGATTTTCGTCTGTATATAATCTTCTTCCTGATCCTTTAGGTTTTTTACCTGTGCCTACTTTAGGATCTGGTTTTTTCTTTCTACCTTCGTTTGTGGGTGTGTTATCATGATCACATTTATGGCAAATATATAAATCATCACCCCCATCTACTATTTTCCAAGTCCAACTACAGTTATCACAAACAATACTATCATTTACTATTGCTTCTTTAACATTAGTTGTTGTTTTTAATGTTTTAGCTAAGTTTAACGCCTTAAGATATTTTTTATCTTTATCACTTAGGCTTTTTCTTTTTTTAAGACTAGATATTGCTTTAGTTATTTTTGCTAAAGGAATTTTTTCTCCATCTTTAATTCTAAGTCTTTTTCTAACTGTACCTTGCTTTAAATTACCTGCTTTTTTACCTTTAGCAGCCATTTTTTCGTAAGTGTCACCTTCTAAGTAACCTCTTTTTTTAGCTTGTTTGGGGCTATTTGTAAAAGTATCACTTGCTTGGTATCTTACTTTTTGTACTTGATCTGCTTTATATGGTGGGTAATTTTCTTTTTTAGCCATTTTGGTTGCAGTTGCTATTTTAACTGATTTCCAATCTTTACCATAACGTTTTTTAAATTCTTTGTCTGGTAAACTTTGAGCTATTCTTTCTTCTTTATCTGAAAGTTCTCTTTCATACATTTTTCTTTTAAGAGTACCTTTTAGATAGTTAGGTACTTTCATATACTGATCTCCTTGTTTTTTAAGATCTTTATTTAAACGTTTAAGATTTTTAGCATGTTTAGCTTTTTCTTGATTATTCATAGTACCCATCATTTCCCTTACTGTTGCTGGATCTTCTACTTTTAATCTTATATCAGGATATTTATCTTTTAATGCTAATACTGCTGTTCTATTTTCTTCAGAATCATCTATAAAATAAATTGTTTGGTAACCTTTTTTAATATGTTTTTCTATCCAATTAGCTTTATCTATACCCCTTACTTTACCATCTACTTGCATTCCTAGGGGTACAACATAAGCTGATAATCCTAATTCTTCTCTTAAATATCTTGTTACTGGGTGTCCTATAGAACGAGCTGTTAGTATTGTAGTTTTAATATCTGACCTACTAAGAGAGTCTTTTAATTTATTTACAACTTTGCTATTTACAATAGCATCCCCTATTTGTTTTTCAAATTCAGAAAAATCATATTTTATTTCTAAACTACCTAACCTTGCTTCTAATTCCTTACTTTCTTCAGGAAAATTTTCAGCTGGTATTAGTATTTCTCTATTATAATCCCCACTAGGACTAGTTATAGTTGTTCTAATGTTAGCTTTTACTCTAGCTATTGTATCATCAAAATCATATACATGTAAGACTTTACCCGTTTCAAATTGAGCATCTTCATACATTCCTCCATAACCCATTCCTCCACCAGTGTACATTCCTCCTCTTCTATATTTGTATCCAGGTTCAATGTCATTTTTCTTTTTATAACCAGCTTTATATTCACTACTTCTCATATAATCGTTTACTTTATCTTCTGGATTATATAAATCTTCTTGAATATTATCTAATACTATATTCCAAATTTTATCTTTATCTACATGGTCAGGTAAATATTTTTGAAAAATATCTTTTTGATCATTCATAATAAACTCTCTCATTTTAGTACCTGACACACCTCCTGCTTGTGGGGGAATTGGTATTTCGATTACTTTTATACCTTTTGGGTTGTATTTTTTGTAATTATCTGGTTTAAATGAGGGATCTGTTAGTACTTTAAAACGTGGGAAATCTTTTTCTCCTGTACCTACATAAATTGTGTCTTTTTCTGTTGCTTTTTCTTCTACATATTTAAAAACATCTGCAATAGGAGAATCTGAAGAAGCTGGTTCAGCGTTAATACCATATAACCCCCATATATCAATAGACATATCTTGTGTTATGTTATCTCTTTCTTTTGCTCCTACTCTAACTAAAACTTCTGCTCCTGATTTTTGAGAAAGATATTTAGCTACGGCGTAATGTCCAGCATGGGGTGGTTTAAATCCACCAGGTAAAAGTGCGATGTTTGCCATTAATTAATACAGTTTGTTATAAATATAAACCTTTACGACAAGGCTAGCCTCTTTTTCATCAGTGTAGAGGTAGTAAGTTTTGTTGCTTTATGAAGTAGTTTTGTAAATTGTTCAAAACCAAGTTCTGATGGGTCTTTATCACCCATTTCTATAAGATAAACTTTTTTTCCATAGGACATAAATGTTTCAGCATGGTTAAAAGCATCTTTTAAAGCATCTTCATCTAAAGCAAGATATATTTTTTCTACGTTACTTTTGATGATTTTTGTCATTAAGGTTGTAGAAATCTTTTTACCAAATAAAGGAATCGCATTACGTTTTATAGCCATAGCATCGAATGCACCTTCGCACAAAATCACGGGAAGATCCCAGTTTATATACATTTCAAATCCAATTATGTCCTTGGTACTGGAAGCCAACTTATGTTTAATATACGCGTTTTTATCGAACGAACGACCTACATAATAATTTAAAAAACCATCTTTATCATATGAAGGAATTACAACCATATTTCTTAAAGGACCTTGTTCACAATAATGTAAATCATACTTTACTACGTCTTGTTGGGTGATTCCTCTTTGATCTAAATAATGTAATGCGTGTTTTGACAGAATCGCTGATGATGACATTATAGGCGTTACTCCATGAGGAAATTGCAGGATATTTGTGTCTACTTTTTGTTTGACTTGTTGTTTAAAATTGTATTGGTTGTCAATTTCTTTTAAAGCCCCAAATGCAGCTCCAGGTGCCCCTGCTTTTTTAAGTAATTGAAAAGCTCTATGACCTTTGTAACCACAAACCCAACATTGAAATTTTTGAGATAGTAAATTAAATGTTAGTTTTTTCTTATGGTGGTTACAAGAAGGACAGGTAAAAACAGCTTCATCTCCTCCACGAGCAGACTTACTTCCACCTAAAATTGATTCTAATAATCTTTTTAATAAATCTTCTTTCATTTAAAATCCCTGTCATAAAATTTACCTAATATATTATCATTAAGGTATTTTTTATTTTCTAAAACTTCCAACACAAATTGATATTTACATTCTAAGTATGTAAGTTCTTTTTTGTTGTAAGCCACTTGTAGGATTTTTCTTTCTAGATCTTCTTTATTTGCGTCTTTTATAAAACTGTGAGAACCATAGTAAGTTTTCCAATCGCTTTCCTTCAATACTCTTTTGAATGTTGGTGGACGACCTTTTCCTTCATATAGGGCTTTTTCTTTTTTACCTAATTTTTTCTTTAAATTATAAATTAAAGATTTTTTACCAATGTATCTTTTTCCAGTTGGTAAGTGAGTTGTTTGATAAATAAAACCGAACGCTCCCTCTGGAAGGTCAACGATTTCATTAATTGTTTTTTCTTGATAGTACCACATAATGGTTAATATACAAAAGATATTTTAGGTATCCCAACGAAGTACGAAAGTTGTGTCAGTTTCATCAGATGTTCTTATAGGTTGACCTAATTTACCAACAACTAATAATTCATTATTTTCATTATATAAACCAATTGTAGTAACATAGGGTCTAAAAAGCGAACCTGTTGCAAAATTAGCTAGATCTTCAGATTGATTTGATTTGATTTTCCTTGCTGAGATATTTAATGTATCATTAAATTCATGTTCATCAACGGTACATTGATATTCATGTTCATAAATTAAATGTGAGCCTTGAAACTTAATAGTTAGGGGGATGTTTAAGGCTCTTACGGATACATTATCTATTTTACCAGTAAAAGTATCCTCTACTACATCAAAAGCTAAAAGATTTGAATGGGCTCCTCCTCCCCCTGTTGGGGTTAAAATTTCAGTAAAAACCCAATCTTCATCAGCTGTTTGGGCAAAATTTGCAATTCCTGTATCTTTACTGCCATTATCACCATATAATACTGCTTGTATTTTTCCTCCAAACCCATCATTTCCATCTACAAAATTCTGAATGTTAGGAAATGGTGCACTTAAATTTGTTCTAGAATTAATATCAAGTACAGCAACATGACCAAAATTTGGAAATGAACCTCCATGAGACATTGTTATAAGAATAGTATCAGTAGTACCTGGTTTTAAACTCGCTACGGCAAGTGGGACATAAACTCCATTTTCAATAATTCCACCATTAAATATAGCATTATCAAATGAATTAAATACACTTATAAAATTTGCTGCTGCTTCAGATCCTAAATGATTATCTCCATCATAAAATCCAAGTGTATTACCAAATAATCTGACACCTTGATCTAATGGGTTACCTGATATTATAAATGTTTCGGTGAAATTTGCATTAGTTGGAGACATAACACTAACTTGTATTTTAAAATCTTCTTTTATATATCCTGGAACGGTTTGTCCTCCCCAACCAGTTCCTCCAACAAATTGGAATTGATTTGTTGCGGGTGCAGGTTGGGCATAATTATGATCACTAATAGTATAAGATACTTCGTAACTTTTATTTGTGGGTGATATAAAAGTATTAGATAATAATGTGTCTGTGCCTATCGATACTAAGTTTGCTTCTGCTTTTCCATTTTGAATTGTCCAAGGTTGAGATGGGCTAATAGTCCAATTACTATTATCATCAAAATTTCCATTAAGTATTAAGTTACCATCAGGGTTTAATATAGTAGTATATTTTGGATGAGTTATTGTAGCAAAACCATTTTGATAAAAAATATTTCCTATGTAAGGTAATCCATTTACACTTTCTGAAATATTACTAATAGTTAATGAAGGAAAAGCTTTATTATATATGTTAATATTACCTAATTCTCCGTTAAAGTATCTTGTAGATTCATATATAAGTTCTCCTGATTCATTAAAAGTAAGACCTGTAAATGCTCCTGCTACTAATGAATCTTTAAAACTTTCATTTCCTTTAGAACCTATATAAAGATTAGCATTGTTTTGGGTTTGATTAGTATTGTCACTACCTGAGGCTATTTTAGTACCATTTGCATAAATTTCCATATTTGATCCCGTTTTTTGACATAATATATGGATAGGGTTATTTATAAAATTAGATTTTATTATTCCCTCTACAGAAGTAGTGATATCTCCATCTGATCTATCAAAATATAATGAACTACTTTTATGGTATATTTCAAAAGGAAATTGTGGTTCGGCTGATACATCTTTAAATTGAGATGAACCTGACACACTAGTGTTTAACATTTGTGCCCTTCCTTCTATAGGGGAAGGTACTACTGTTTTTGTGGTACTTTTAGCTATAATATAACGAGATGAAGTGTCTAAATCTTGCCATTTAATTTTTCTAACTATTACTACATTACCCCCTGATGAAAATGTTGGAGGTTGGGCTATTATACTTAAAGCAGGAACTACTGAATTTACCCCAGGTAAACCAAATGCAGTTAAATCTCCATAAGGATTTCCGCCAAAAAGATTTTGTGTACCTAATTGGGTTGCATCATCAATATTATAAGGATAAACTATTATATTATTAGAAGCATTATTAGAAGAAGGAGAAAAATTACTTGTAAAAATTTGAACTTCATTTTTATTAAAAACATTTTGACTTGTTAAATTATTAGAAGCTAAATATATTTTATTTGTTGTTTTAGCTTCATTTATGTCATTTGTAAATCCTACTGAATTATTTATTTCAAAAATTTCATCATAACTAGCTATCCATGTATCTGTGTATCCTTGTGGTAATCCTCCATTGGCTACAAAATTAAATAGGGGAACCTCTGTAGGGTCGCTTATAAAATTAAGCATATTTTCTGTGTTTATTTTACCACTTCCTATAAGAGGTTTACCTACCTCCTTTACAGATGCATCAAATACTACTGTAGTTCCCCCCGTCCCTACACCAATCATATTTGTAAAGAAATTAGGTTTATTTCCGTCTGAAATAAATGTAAATGAATAGACACCATCTCCTTGTACAACAAAATTAGCTCCTCCCCCTATCCAGCCTGTGTTGTCCCCTGAAAAACCAAGTATTGAAAATTTTATTTCGTATTCTTTTCCAGCTGTAAAATTACCTGTAAATGGTTCATTAATTGTTATGGGGGCTGCGTTTGTTGACGTAAATGCTAATGTTTGGAAATCAAATGCAGTAGCTATTGAAGAAGCAAATGTAGTAGTAGTACCTCCAACTTGTACTGAGGTTGCTTGTGAAAAATCAAGTAATTCCTCAACTTGAATAATAGGATGATGTGCTAAATCACTAAAGTAACCACTCCATATAGTCGTAAGCTCCTCAATTTTATCAATTGTATTCATTAAATTGAAATTAGAGCTTGTTACTCCTATATCCATAGCTGAAAAAGGACCACTTACTCCACTTGAATTAAGATATCCAATAGTAGAAGGATTTATTACTATCATTTTTCCTTCTCCATGTTCTTCTCCGGGAGCTCCTAAATTACTATTACCATTAACATCAAATTCTTCTGATACAGAATTTAATGAATCATAAGTTTGAATATACCCTTGACTAACTGTATTAGGATCACCTGTTACTACTACGTAAGCATCCTCCCCGTCTACATGAAATACCATTCCATCATTTATTATTTGTCCTATTTGGGGAGCTATTACATTACCACTAGCATCATAATTACTTGAAAAGCTATTAGCTTTCATCCAAAAAGATATAGAAAAATCTTCATTTTTATTAAAATTAAACTTTTCACTGTCTGGAGAAATTATATTAGCTCCCCTAAAACTATCTAAAGCTACATGTGAAAAATTACACCTTGATGAACCTAAAGATGAGGTAGTAAATTGAACATTATTGTATTTTATAGGATTTAAAAAATAACTATCATCAAATTCACCCTGATCAGGAGAACCATAATGAGAAATACCATTTACTCTTCTTTTACCATCTAAATAATAAGTTCCATTTGTGTATCCTTCATATGTGTTTAAATCAATATTTTTAAAAGATTTTATAGGATCTAATCTAAATAAATTTGAACGAATATCTGTAGGGTAATTGTCTAAATTTGTTCCACTTATTATAAGATTACCATTTAAATCATCCACTAAAGTAAATCCATCATTTTCTAAAAGAAAAGTAGAGGGTTTTACTTCAAAACCATATAAACCTGCTGGTATAGATAATATGTTTGCTTTTTCGTATAGATCTCTTCTTTGATTTAAATAATGAATATTACCAAATTTATTACCTATATCTCTTTTAAAATTTTTATAAAAAAGATGATCTATTTGATTATACTTTATTACATTTTTTGTATCACCTCCATAAACAGCACTAGCAGAGCTATATAAAGATATTGATTCAGAAGTCCAACTTGTGTTAAAATAAGTTATTTTATGTGAAGCGGCTGAAGCCGATGTAAAACTATATTGTTTATGGGCATTAAATGGAACTGTTGCAATATCTTGGGCTGTAAACTTTTTATAAATCGACATTTAGGTGACATTTTAGTAGTCTAATTTAACTCTTATAAGTGCTTCTTTTGTAAAGTCTTTAACTACTGGTTGGCTTAATTTTGCTACTGCTACTAAATCTTGATTATCATTATATAATCCTATAGTTGTTATATAAGTTTGAGGGTTATCAATCATAGAAGTAAAGTTAACATCTCCTGTTGAATCTACAAATGAAGGGTTAGTAGTATAATTAAATTCATTATTTTTTGCTCTTGTAAAGTAAAATTGTGATGTTACTTTTTCTTGACTATCTACAATAAAATGTTTTGCACCCGATATTGCTTGATATAATTTTTTATGATTTAAATCTGTGTTTATAGATATTCCTGGATTATGAGCAGGTATTAAATTTCCAGTAAAAGCTCCTGGATTTAAAATTATAATTCCTGCATCTGGATAAAATAAACCATAAGATGCTGAGTTATTTACTTGGTCTATTGTATTTCCTACTGCTTCACCATTTGAACCTGATACTATATTAAATTGTCTTCCTAAATTTGTAACTACAGCAGAACCTGTTTGTGTTACTGAATCATCTGTAAGATGTACAAGTGCTTTTCCAGCATGGAAATCTTCAACAGATCCTGTTAATATGTGTAAATTTAAAGATCCTGGTTTTAAGTTATGTTTAAATCTTGCTCTGTTTATGTTAATAACATAAATGTCTGGAGGTGTATCTTTACTAAATTTAAAGTTTTGGGTTTCATCTCCAAATACTAATTGTCTATATTGGTTGTAAATTACTCTTGAAGCTCCTAAACCAAACGAACCTGAATCGTTAGTAAAATCAGGAGAACCTGATCCAAATCTATTACCATATGCTACCGCATATTGTGGTTGAGCAGTAACGTCTGTTGATAACTTATTAAATACATCTAAATAAAATTGACCTGAACTTGTTACCGTACTATAATCTGTTGATGCTGTAAAGGCTGTTTGTAAATTGTTTGTATTATCTGACCACGTTGATGTTGTTAGTTTATTTGTACTAATAACTACATCTCCGCTTGCATATCTTGTAAAGTTTGCCATTTTTTTTTATGTTTATTATGCTAATGAAATTCCTATTTCACCATTAAATGCTTGTGATTTAACTACTTGTTTAGAAATTTCAACAGGAATAGTAACTTTAGCTCCTGAATCTCTACCTTCAATAGTGATACTAGTTAATAATTTTGTATTTTTTCCAAATAATGAAGTACTATTAATAGCTGTTAAGCTAAATGATGCTCCTTGTATTGTTTCACTAACAGATGTTGAAGAATAAGGATTAACTGTATTACTTGCTCCTGTTTGATTTCCTATTCCTGAAAAAGAAGTTAATAATCTTCTGTCTGCTATAGTTGCTGAATAGCCTCCTGGTTCTGTTAAGTTAGATAACCCATTAAAGTTTAATGTAGCTGGATTAATAACTGTAGAAGAACCTAAAGATAATACTACTTTAGAAATATTAGCTGTTACTATTGGGAGTTTTGAAGTACCTCTTGGTAAAGTAATTAATTTATGTCTCATAATATTACTTTCATCAGGAATAGCTTCAATTAGAGGCATATTTTCTATTGCCTCTCCTGAGAATTGAGAACCATTTGGATGGTTTTCATTAAATAATGAATAATCTATTTCATCATCTCCTAATGAAAATTGTGTAATTCTAAAACTACCATCATTTCTAGCTAGTAATTCACGACCTCTTTTTGTTAAAATTGCATCTACTGTGATGCTGCTGTTGTCTAAATATCCCATTGTTTATTGTTGTTTATTATAAATATAATTATCTTCCTCTTTCTGGACGTCTTGGTGATCTAATTGTTTTTCTAGTTATTATACCTGCTTTTCTTAAGTAATAATCTACATTCTTTTTAATATCAGGTGTAATATTATCAGGTATAAGTACTAATCCTCTATCTCCTATTCCATCAAATAATTCATTTTCTTTATCTATATCTGTTATTATTACAGGGGCTTCATCTAAAAATGATAATTGAAAATGGTATCCATGTTCTTCAGCCCCCGGATAATTTTGTGTATTATTTCCATAATAACCATCTCCGAAGTTTGTTGGGAAATTATGAAAAGAAGAACTATTTAAAGCATATGTTCCCTCATAACCATCTACATCTAATTTTGGATACCCCCCAGGCATATTATTACCACCATCAAAAGTTAATCCAAAAGGATCTCTTAAGGTTACTCTGTCATCTTGCAAAGCATTACCATCTGATATGATAGATTGTTGAAATCCAGGTCCTGCGTCAAATAATTTAAATCTTTTATGAATTTGATAATATTCAAAATCTTCAGCAAAACTGGAATGGCTATTCAAATTAGGTTGACCTGGATAATTTTTTAAATAAATATGTTCAACTTCTAAAGATGTATTTGAACCCGAAAGACCTCTATCCTTGGTTAATAAAAAATCTGCTGTTGGTTTATTACGTGGATCGTTTTTTAGTATTAATGCAGTTAGAGTTGGTTTTGTACTTGAAAATATGTCAACCCCTGAATTTTCAGCTATTTTAACTGGAATTTTACTGTCAACTTCAAAAGTTCCTATACTTAATTCATCATTTTTATTAGAATAAGATTTTTCTCCTTTATGTAAAGTTAAATGTAATTCTGTTTCTGTTGAATTTTTAGATAAAAATTTTACACATTCTTGTATAAATAAACTTGCTGAAACACTAGGACTTACTATACCGGTGCTAGGAACATAAAAGAATTGACCAAGTAATCCTGTATATACCCATTCAGCTGGATGAAAATCTCCTGTTGCTGTTTGGTCAGTAGAAAAAATATAATCCCCATCATCATTTACGTAATTATTTAGACCTTTTTGTAATTCATTTACTGTTGCTAATTTAAAAGATGATAAACGTGATCCCGATATGTTTTTTCCTACAAACCGTCTTGTAAATTTATTCTTTTTAATTTTAGAATTATCACCACACATAAGGGGTTGAGTTAGGGGGTTACCATATTCAAATTGAAATCTTCCTTGACCTAATCGAGGTGCACCTTCTTCGGGAGTTGGAGCTAAAGTGTCAGGTATATTAAAAGAGGATAAATTATTTAAGGCTAAAGGATTATGTTGATAAGGATATTGATATATTGTTTTATTTTCATTTGCATTACCATAAAAATCATTGTCTACATTTACCTCAAAATTACCTCTGTATAAGGGTTGTGTGTTAAATAATTTATCTAATTCTGGTGTTAGAGATAAACCATTACCATCATCTCCTGATTGGTTTAAAAATTCACTTACGCCACTAACACTATCATCATAGGGAGATACTATACTACTTTCAATAAAATCTATTAATTTAAAAGGATTAGGATTATATGCAAGATCACCTAAACCCCCAAAAAGTCCTCCATCCTCAGCTGTTGCAACATCTCCATCTAGATTTTTCATATATTTAGGAGCAGCAAATCCATCATACTCAAAACTTTTTAATAAACATCCTTTATTCATTTTTACATGATATTCGTTTTTTAAAGAATTTTGAATGGATTCATCTATAACTCTTGCTTTAAATTTACCTCCTACAGGAAAATCATTTGTTATGAATTTTTTAAATGCGTCTGCTGTTTCTCCTTTTCTATCAATTAATTGTACACTTCGATTTTGTTCATCAATTACTAATATTTGTTTAATTCCTAAATATGAATGGTCTATAAGAGTAGCATATCTATCGTTTTCTTCTCCTCCAATACAAGTGTCTACAATATAAAATGCTGTTGTTTTTCTTTCTACAACAGGATTTCTTCCATATGATGTATCTCCTTCATAAGGTTGAATAGGATCATCCATGTCAAATGCAGATACTTTTTCGATTATTAAACTTGTTTTATTAGTAATAGCATTAAAGATAAGTTTTGCATCTGATTTAACTTTAAGAATACGTGTAAAAGTTCCATTACCAATAAATTCTATTCTTTCTCCATTATTAATTTCAGGTTGTTGTATTGCAAGTCCCCTTATTGCAGGAGGTATTGCACCACTATTATCAAACTCAAAGTCTTTAATAGTTACTGACAATTGGTATTTTTTACCTCCTTTAAATACTTTATCTCTTGTTTTTATTCCTAATATTGTGTCTACTTCTATATGATCAGTAGGAAAACCTATATTATTTATAATAGCAGGATGAGGATTTGTTGTATCTAAACTACCAAAAGCTGTACCACTATTAATTTTTAGTCCGTATCCTCCTATTACCTTTGCTTCTTGACCAGTATCACCAATACCAACTGTTGCAGATAATGCGTTAGGTCCTGAATTACTACCAAAACCAACATAAGCAATGCCTTGTAAATTTTCTCCCCCTGTATCTGGGCCAACACTTGGTGGTAAACCTACAATGTCCCAATGGGCTAATTTGTTTTTTTTATTAGAAAAATCACCATTTTTTATTACTTCATTGTCTTGTTTTGTGGGTTTAGTAAACTTATTAATTTCTTTACCTATTAATTTTGAACCATCATATCTTGGGTTTCTCCAACCTTTAAGATCTAAAAGACCATCATCAAATTCAACATTAGAATTTGCTTGTAATTCAAACCCAGGTAACATTTCATTAATAGTAATATTTTGAATTGAAAACATGAATTTTTCAGCTCCAGGAGAAGTAGGATTTGTAGTAAAAGTAGGTAAATATTTAGTTGGATATACATCTCTAAAACCAATTAATACATATCTTGTTGCACCATACCCACTTGGGGTGTTCATTTTAGTATTTTTTATATATTGTTCTGGGTTTTTAAATATATCTTTATATTCGAATGTGTAATTAAAGGCACTTGTTTGAAGTTCATTTTTATTAGAAGCATAAACATCAAAAGGTTCGCGAAAAACACCTGCCGGTTTTAGTAATCCTAAATTTTGACCTGAAAATTGTAATGGAGTTAATGATGTTGAAGAACCAAAATAATTACCGTCCCCAAAAGAACCCATAGTAGAAGAATCTATAAATGCTGTTTCTATTGTTGTTTGTGTAGTTGAATAATCTGTAGATTGAAAATTAGCAGGTACTCCAAAAACCGTTGATCCTGGTTTTTCTAATGAAATCATATCCTTAAATGCAAAATTTTGGGCTATATTAGGAATTAAGTCATTTGATAATGCAACCGTGGTATTTTCAATTTGAGTACCGTTTGAAAAAGTTACTTTTATATCATTAACAAATCTTTCTTTTCCAAGATCTATTACTAAAAAAGCCGCTTCCACTCCTCCTAAATGGTTTTGTACGTCTGCGTGAGCTGCTAAAAACTCAGGGGGTAAATTACCACTATTATCTCTAACTAAAGGAGGTCTTGCATGGTAAGAATTATTACTATTATCAAATATATTACTTATTGTATTATTATTAGGAAAATTTACATAATGTTCTGAAAATGGTGAATTATTATAATCTATAAAAAAATCAAGTGGGGGATTAACAGGAATATTTGCTATGTTATGAAAATCATCACTAGAAAGATTAATAAGAGGACTACCATAGAGGGCATCCTTTATATTTGCAACTGTAACAGTTCCTGGAGGGGTATTACCAACGGGAAAATTATTGTCTTCAAGCCCAGATCCCATGGGCATAGTAAGAATATTATTAATTCCTAAATCTATTTTTTTAACTATATCGCTAGGCATAACTTTTTATTGTATTATTGTTGTATAATTGTCTCTTACTTCTGTGCTCTCGAAATAAATACGAGATTTTATTGCTCTAGGTGCATTACCTAATATGGTTGATGATTCATGTGTTACATAACTTGGTTTTGTATTTCCATTCCATATTTCAGGATTAATAAAGGTTCCATTTTGTCTTTCTCTAATTTCAAAATTAGTTAAATTTACAGCAAAACCACTAGCATCAAAAGATGAAAATGTAATTACTGATTTATTAGTTTCTGCTATGAATGTTATTTCTCCAGTAGTGCCTGCACTTACGAGAGTTCCTGGACCCCCAAACGTTAAAAGAGATTGAGGGTCAAGAGATAATCCTAAGGTTACTGGATCAGAGGGATCTTGTTTATAAACCCTAACTTTTACAACTTCAGTAACTCCAGAACCTGGAGTAACATTATCAAATTTTAAAATATATTCTTTTCCTGGAAAAGTTGTTGCAGTAAAAGAAAGTCCATCATTTTCAAAACCAAGAGAGTTTATTTCTAATGTATTGTTTGTTATTAATGAAGTTGCATTTGAATTAGAGTTGGTAAAAACTTGAACAAGATCCTCATCAATTATACCATCATTATTTATATCAATTCCCTGTATTGAGAAAGGGCCAAATCCTATTCCCTCACCTACACCTGCTAATCCTCCAGGATTAGTTCCATCTGCTATATTTGCTAATCCTCCATTCATAAATCTATTATTTCCATATAACCCATCTGGGTAAGTAGTATTAACATTTGATATAAAAGATTCACGTGGTTTTATAGGTCCTTGTGCTATATTTTGTTGTTCATCTAATATATGTCCTGATACATC
>Ga0098038_1000718_pt1 | contig 14404 bp, 6 predicted proteins | sample 5B_taG_FD_75051 | JGI IMG/M metagenome (GOLD analysis project Ga0098038, IMG submission 75051) | Marine viral communities from the Subarctic Pacific Ocean - 5B_ETSP_OMZ_AT15132_CsCl metaG | ecosystem: Environmental > Aquatic > Marine > Oceanic | place: Pacific Ocean | collected 2015-01-08 | reverse complement strand
TGGATTTCTTTTTGCATCGTATGTTAATAAAGAACCTAATATTCCATACACAGGATCATTAATTAATCCATCTTCAAATTCTTTTTTATAAGTAATAAATCCAGGTACTTCCTTATACTTATTTAAAACCTCGTTTATAATCTTCCTAATATATTTATTATTTGCAATTTGCGGAGCGGCTCCGGCTCCAAGATTATTATAAAGGGTTTGTATGATATCAGCGTCTGATTTAGAAAATTGTGTTATATTTATTTTATCTACTTCTGAATTTGCTTTATCTAATTTTTCTTTTAGGTTTACTTTGATACCTCTTAAATCGGTTTTACTTAAAGTTCCATTTTTAATTTTTAAACCTAAATCATATAAAAATTTTATTGTGTCTATCTCACTTCTAAAGTTGATATCTAACCCGCTAGTTCTACTTAAACTTTCTGAAACAACACCAATAAATTTAGGATCTTTAATTTTACCTTCAGCAACTCTTTCTAAAAAGTTTACTACAATTTCTTCTGAATTAGTTGTATCTGCTTGCTGGCCCCCGCCAGACTTAAACATAGTGTTATATAACTTAGGGTCGGATTCTTTTACGTATTCCTTAATACTATTTGCTATACTGTTATATTGTTCGGAGTTTGCCGCTAGCGCTTCAAATAATACAGAATGCGAGAACTCGTGATAACCAGTGCCAGCTCTTTCATTATTTAAAGAATTTTCTTTAGAAATAACTTCAAACTTTTTCCCATTAACAACAATGTTAGCACCATTTATATCTCCCCTCAATACAGCATTTCTATAAGTATCATTTTTAAGAACTAGTTTACCATTTTCAATAATCCATCTTTTATTTTTCTTGTCAAACTCTGCTTTACGCGCAGGGTCTGAATCAATAAAATTAATTAGATCTTTATTGTTTTCGAAAACCTTTATATTGGATAGTTTGTTCTTTTTTACATTGGTTGTAAATAATTGGAATTGGTCTTGAAAATATAACCCGGAAGCTTCCTGGAAAGTTTTAACAGAGCTAGGGTCATTTATACCGTCTGCTTTTAGATTTTGTTTTGCTTTCTTTATATATACATCATAAAGCTGGGAGTCTTGCCCTTGTAAATTAGCAAATTCATTGCCAAAACCTTCTTGAGATTTAAACATGTCTCTTGAAAATTGCAATTGGTCAAAATCTTTTTGTAATGCTTTTAAAACAGTAACGTTTTCTTTTGATAAAAACATTCCGCCTTCATCAATAATTTTTTGAGCTCGCACTCTAATTTCAGATTGCGCGGCCGTATTTTCCATAAATTGTTTAAAAGATCTTTTAGAAACTTTAGTTGTAATGTTATTATATAAATCATTAACTATAGCGTCTCTATCCATTTTTAATTGGCCATAACTATTACTTAAGCTATTGTATTCGGCTGTTCCTTGTTTGAACACAGAATTTTTTCTACCTAACGCTTTGTCAATAGCATTCATTTCAGAATTTATTTTATTAAACTCTTTCATTTTTGTTATAGAGCTAAAGTCCTGCATTACTCTACCCGCTACAGCCGGAGCCGCGTTCATAATAACACTAAACATTAAACCAGAAAACATTGCATGATCAACATTTTCCATTAAAGGTCTGCCAAGCAGCATATTCTGAGTTAAAGACGTTAGTCCTTCACTTGCAGGCTCAGTAACCATAGGGAAAGCTATATTTTTTGCAAAATATCGTTTAAAACCATCTCTAGCAATAGCGTTTCTACCGGATCTAGCAAACATGTTAGCGGTGTTTCGCAATAAAAGATAGGATGGCGCTGTCCCAAATATACCTTCAGCAGCACCATAACCCGCAGAAACTAAGAATTTTTCAGCTTCACTATAATTTAAGAAAGGATCTCTCATTTCTTCAGCCGTCATTGTATTATATTGTTGACCACCAGATGATGTTCCAATAAATGTACCAGCCCCAACAGCTTCAATTTTAGCTAAATTTGCAGTAACTCCTGCTCCTCTTGCCGCAAGACCTGTAAGTCCACCGGCAGCAATCATTGTTGTAAATATAGGTATTTGTGTAGAAATTTCTTGTGCTAAAAATTCACCAAAGTTATCATTTTTAAAAGCATCAGCAAATTTAACATCTGGGCTGTACGAATTTTTAACACCTGTTTTATAATTATCCCATTCTAATGAAATATTATTCATAAATTCAGCTCTTTCATCATTCCATAAGGCCATTCCTGGAAGTATATTAGAAGCAAAAGAAGCCACCCTAGCTGTTCCCACAGCAATATCGCCGAAACCTAAGCCTATTGTAGCTAAATTTTTTGATAATAAATCATAATTTTTTTCTAATAAATTAGTACTATTTAATAATACTTTAATATTTTTATTCTGGGCCGTTATATTTGGAATAACTTTTAATAGAGCTTTATTGTTAGCATTGTACAAAGATATATTTCTCCTCATTGCCACGCTTTCTTCGGCATTAAATTCAAAACCAGGTTTAGATGCTCGTTCTTTATAATTTATTATTTCTTTTTTTAACTCTTCGTTTTTATTGTAATCGTCTAGTATTTTTTTACTAACTTCTTGAAACTTATCTATATCTGTAAAAATAATACTTTGATCTCTTAACTTTATTTTTTTATTTTCAGTTTTAATATTTGAACCAATACTAGCGCCAAGCCCTCCTTGTACTCTACCAAAAGCAAAAGCATTAACATTAACTCCAGTTTCTTCTTTTACTATTTTTGCTCTTGTTGTAAAATACTTGCTATTACTTTTAATATAATCATTAACCTTACCTTGAATTATATCATCTATATATTTATTTTTATATTTTTCTAATAATCTATTCTTTGCCGCTTTCTCTATGTCAAAATTAAAAGTAAAACTAGGACCATTAGCTTCTAATGAATTTCTTATTAAATTTAATTCTTCAATCTCTTCGTCCTTTAAATTATATTTATGTGGGTTTTTTATTTTGTCAATTTCTCTAGAAACAGCTTCATCAAAATCTTTTTTTGTTAATTCAGGAAAGTCCTGTGTGTATACAGGTTTAGTGGCTAATTTTTCAGCTGCATCGGATATATCTCCACCCATAAAATAATCAACTATAGCCCCTTCTCGCCCTAAGTTACGCACTTTTTCTTGTTCTTCTAAAAATGTTTGATCAAAATAACTAATATCTTTAAATTTACTATCAACTCTTGCATTTTCTTCATCAGTTAATTCGCCTATAGATACAAATTCCGCAGAAGTTTCCGACATAGAAACATCATAGTCATCTACTTTTACAGTAGGATTAACCGTTTCTTCAAAACCGCCAAAGTTAGCGTTTATAAATACTTTTTGTTTTAAACCTAGCTCAACCCCATACTCTTTATAAAAGTCTTCTACAAATTTGTCTTGTGAGGTATAGTTGTTGTTTATATATTTAGTTTGCGCTTCAACATTTTTTTCTGGCGCATATTTAGCATATAAAGCATTTATTAAATCAGTATTTATTGACATATATTTAAATTATAAGCCCTCAGAATAATAATTATTCTTTTGATCTTGAGTTAGTGAATTATATTGTCTAAGATATCTAGGTGTCTTTTTTGAATCCGTGGCTGATCTAGTTTCCCTAATTATAGTTGATATTATTTCGTCTGGATTTTTATATCCCCCGGCTATATAACTATCTACAATTGAACCTATATCAAATTCTTGCAAAACAGATTGTGTAAGTCCAGAAGTTTTAGGTAGCAACATATTTCCATCTGAAGAATTAATTTCGCCTTTATACGGGCTTTTATTCACTATGTAGTCTATTATTTGTTTCTTCGTAGCTTCATTACCTAATTTAGCAATTCCATTTTTAAACGCGGCTACCTCGTAAGAAAAATCTTCAAAAGCAGTGTCAATTTCTCTATCAACTTTTACAGTGTTCATTGCCTTACTGTTTTCGCTTTTCATCATTTCAACCAAACGATTAATTGTTTTTTCCTTCATTTCTTTAAAATCAGGATAAGTACTTGGGTTGTCTATATCAAAATTAGGATAATCTTCTGCAAATTGCTCATCTGTGAATATAGACATTTTGCCACCCATATCACCTATAGGTAATTTATCAAACATAAGAGAATACAAAGCCCCTTCTTCGTTACCTATCATTTCTTCAAATCCAGATATCATTTGATTAATTTGAGGGCTAGTTAATTCCACTCCTTGCGCTCCATTGTCAATTGATGCTTGCATAGTGTCATTAATATATTTAATTTCTTTAAACGCAACTTGTTCCCAATCTAAATCATCTAGTTTTACTTTAATATTTTTTGAACTTTGTGGTTGAGTGCTTGGATCATCGTCTTCTGTTATTTGGGAATAATCCGTGTTATCAATATCTGTAGAAATTACCCAATCATTGTTTTCATCCAATGTTACCGAGTAGTTAGGATTTTTAGTATTTAATATATTACTCATTGCTTCATAAAGCTCAGGGTTCATTTGTTTCCAGGTTTCAGAAATGTTGCCATGCTCATTAAACCAATTGGCATTTATTTCCTGAAACTTTTTAGCATCCGCATATAACTTATCTAAATGTGATCTTTGATTATTTATATCAGAAGTCATTTCCATATACCCATCAGTACCAGGAGCATAGTTAGCTGCGTTTGCCCCACCTCTTTCTATATATAATTCTCCTAACTTAGATTTTGCGTTATTTAGTTCATTGTAATATAAGTTTCTTATTGGTTCAGGTAGCAATTCAAGCTTAGGGTTTTTAGGAAGTTTATCTAAGTATTCAGTAACTTTACCTGTAATTCTATCATTGCTTGCTCTAACTTTATCTAATCTTTTTTTCTTCGCCATCAACCCGGCACCTAAAACTTTAAGACCCGCATCAACACCTTTAGAAATTGCACCACTAAGATTATAGCTTTTGTTTTTATGCGCCATTGCAGCACCTAATATTAATAATTTATTTGCCATATTTTTATATATTTATATTTCAATTCCTAATATTGAACTAACACCTTGCTCTTTTGCTCCTACAACTCCGCCAATTGCAGACCCTAGCCCTTCAGTTAATGCGCTCGTAGCGTCTGACCTTGCTTGATCAGCTGCAGCTTTTCTTTGTTGTGCCATACCAAGTAACGTGCCTTGTTTTTCAAATTCCATTTTTTGTGATTGCCTTTCCCCAGAAGCAACAGCCATTTGTCTTGATTGTTCGCCCTGAGCTCCTAACATTGCGTTTCTTTGTTCTTGTTTAGCTAATCCCGCAGAAGCTTGCTGAGCAGCTTGAGATTGAGAATTAGCAAGTGATTGCGCTAACGCTGCTACACCACCACCACCTGCTGCAGCTGCTAAATCACCCATAATATTAGCGGCTCCTTGCGCTGATTGCTGTGCGGCAAAATCTGCAGCCTGAGTGCTAACTGTTAAATTTTGGTATGGATTTGATATATTCTTATAAGGATTTGAAGTATCTAATCCTTCATAGGACGCTTTTCTAGACGCTAACTCTTGCTGAGCTGCTCTTTGCTCTCTTCTTCTTTTTCCTCCTCCGAATAAACTACCCACAGCTTTTACCACTCCTCCAACTGCTTGGGCTGCCATCATACTACCTGTAACTGGATCCACCATATTTTTATTTTTTATATTTTTTAAATTTTTGACACCATCCATAAAGCTGGATGTCGGAGGGAGGATTGGTCCGCTTGCGGTTAAATTGCTAACAGCTGTGACTACTGGTCTTCCCATATTGTTGTTTTTATATATTTATTATTACGTATTAACTACTTATGCTAATTTCACTTCCCACCGAATATATTTCTTTGGATGTGGCCGCTGTGTTTTGCATTTTAACAGTTGCAAAATAACCTAATAAGCCGCTTGTTTGCCATTCTGCATTTTTCACATAGAATACAAAGTATGTAGGATATGATAAAGGTGAACTTGTAGTTGAAAAGTTTGCTGTAACTTCTGTCGCAGTGATTGCGGTTACTGGTCCTATTTTAGTTTTAACACTAGTAGTTGGATGAACATAATATAGATCGTCACCAATTTGTAAGTCTACTGGAACCTTATTAGCAAAAACATATTTTCTTAAGTTTGTTCCCGCGCTTGTATTACTTGCCCAATCACCTATACCTTGAATATTCAAAGCCTTAGTATCAATTGTGCTTGCTGTTTCTGTAACTCCTTTTATATAGTTAAAGTATTTGTTTTCTTTTTGTATAAAAGAAGGCACAGCTCCGTCTTGTTGGTCTGTAATTATACTAGCACAGGTCCAACCGCTATCACCTTCATAATTTAAAGTTCTAAAGTTCTTCATATTAGCAGGAGCTTCATTTAATAAAAACTCCACATAAGGCGTGGCCGTTGAGCCGTAAAAAGAATTATGAGTTTGATTGGTGTGGTGCTCATATATTCTACCTTGTTTAAATGTAAAATATTTATTAGCAATACTTATACCAGCTTCAGGAGTAAATGATTTTTTACTAACCCATCCTTTTACAGATTCTGCAAAAGATATAGTGCTATTTGCATTTGTTGGGTGCACACTAAGATTGTACTGGTGTTTTTTAACGTCGTAGGAGCCTACCATAAATCCCGCATTTGCAGGCAAAGCATCTCTAAAAAAATCTTTCATTCCAAAGTCTGATATAGCCTCCATGCCGTCCATTGAATGTCTCACAACCACGCCATTGTTTCTATCGGTAAAATATGATCTATGTGTGTATGACGCAAAACTTTCAGGGTTTTTGCTTATACCGTAATCAGAATTATAAGGTATTGCTTGCCCTAATACAGCTTTATTTGAAGTTATATTAGCATTGCCGTCAGCATTGAATAATGCATCTTTATTGGTTAGTATTTTTATAACTTTATTTTCGCAATACGCTATTATATCGTTTTGCCTTGTGTGTAAAAGCTGTATGCTACCATAATCTGGATTTAAATCTTTAGTAATATCTTCTGCAATAATAAATTGATTTAATCTATTTAATGCATTCTTATTGTTATATATTTGAGAAAATATTAAGCTATTCTTTTTTGTTTCTTCTATATATGGCTTATCTTCAAAGACAGTAGATACTCTTACGCCTTTTCCTAAATTTGCACCACTGAAGGAATCTCTAATCGTAAACGATTCAACTCCGTTTGAAAAGCTAAAGCAATTGTAGTATGATAAAACATTATCACTACCATGAGCACCTCCAGATTCACAAGAAAAATTTTCTTGAGTTTCATAATATATATCTATATCTGTATCGTCTTTTGGTAACACCTCAAATATAGGTGGCTCTGGGATACCTACTAGCTGATCTTCTTTTCTGAATTCGAGCACCGACATGTGCATTATATTTGCCTCATTCCCCGGATCTCCTTCGGTTTCTATATCCCCGTTAAAAATTAAATTTTGTGCTAAATTTTTATCTAACTTTATTAAATAAACAGCATCTCCATCATTAAATTGACTTACACTGCTACCTCTTTCTAGATATTTAAACACTCTTGTTATTTTATAAATATTATTATCTGCTGCTTGTCCCGCTGCTATTTGTGTTCTTGATCTATCAAATTTTAAATAAACAGGATTGTCTGTATTATAATTGTTTTTATTAGATGGTGATTTTTCTAAACCTGTAACAATTGGTAATGTTGCATATTTTGAGGCTTTGCTAGCATAAGACACATCTGTTCTTATACAAAAATGATAACCCTGATCTAATTCTGAATTAGTTATAAAGCCTCTGTCCCCTCTATAAGATTGTCCGTAACTAGTACTTAAATGATTTGTATTACCATTAAATCCGCCTGCTTGTGGGTTTAATGGACCAGTTCCCCCAAGTCTTGTTACAGAAGAATCTGTATTTGCTTTACCACCTCCATACATGTGGAATTGTCTTGGGTCGTCGTCCCCTTGATTACCATCCAAAGATATGGTGCTTAGTACTTGTAAATTATTTAAATCATCTTCACCTTTTAATTCAGCTAATATAGCGCTGTCATTTTTTATTTTAATAAAAAACTTACCTTGATATTCTTCCTTACCACTTTCATCAACCGTATCAACTACCACCATTTTTACACCACCTCCATAAGTATTGGATTTAACATTTAATGATGCGTCTCCGCCAACAATAGTTGCTCCGTAGGTTTCGCTTCCGCTAGAATTAAATAATTTGTCTTGATCATAGTTATCATAAAGAATTTTTACATCATCTCCAAACTCCTGTGTAAAATGTAGTTCAAAGTCGTTATCATCCTGTAAATCTAACTCTTTATTTGATATTGTATAAACATTTGTTTCTCCAGATCCCGTAACAAATTTTACTTTTCCACCAGGATTTAAAAAATTATAAGCCTCTCTACTTACTCCGTCTTTAGTATCATCTCCAATCCTACTATTGTCATCTATATTCGTTTCCTGCAATTTATACATTGCGCTAACAGTTATTCTATTTCTACCCGGCACAGGTGATGAACCTGGTTTAAGTACATGCAAATCCCTATCTTGTTCAAGATTTTTACTAAATACAAAAACATCTGGAACATATACTTCTTTTAAAGGTTTCGCTAAAAAAGGTGGAGGCGTAGTATATTTATCTAATACTTTAAATTCAGTAGTAATATTTGAAATATCATTACCTCTTTTCTTTTTTATCACTATAGAATCATCTACATCAACCTTATTTATATCTGCAGATGGAATAGCTATATATATGAACCCTTCTTTATCTTGATAAAAACTATCACCAATAAAATTATGAGTAGGCTTTGCAATTTCTTTTATAAAGTATTTGTATGTTTTTGCAAATGCAGGTGGGTTAGAAGTAATTTTTGCTGTAAATTGTGTAGAAAATGAAGACGTGTTTTGGCTAGTTTTAAAAATTCCAGAATTACTAGTTAATACAGGCGTTTGTCTACCAAAATCGTCCATATATACCACACCAAACTGATATGTTCTTTTAGATTTTATAGATTGTTTTTGAGCTATATTAGCATCTCCTGGGTTATATCTATTATTTAATTCAATATCAAACACAGGTAAAACATCAGAGCCGCTAGAATCTTTTAAATCAAAGTTTTCTGTATAATTCCCATATACTAATCTATTTGCAGTAACTTCTTGAGACTTTGCTTTTTTAGGTACGCTATCAAATAATCTTAATAATTGATTAGACGGTATAGTTTTAAATATTTGATCATCTTTAACTTCAAAAGTGCTGGCAATTGTTCCGTTGGATTGTCTTTTTATAACATCAACAGAATAACAATTAGAACTTACTGAGTCTTTATATATAACATCTATTTCTTTTACATCCGCAGATATTCTATCAGATAAATTTTGCAAAGTTAATGAGCGTAGGCTGTTTACCATAGCTAAATTCGATCCAGCTTTAGAATCATATTCAATTCCTGTTCCAGCTCCAACAGAAGGGTCTGGTAAAAATGCCGCATTAGAAAACGGTGAGAAACAAGAATATTGACCATTATCATATTTATATCTATATGCAAATCTAGCAAACTTTTCTTTAAATAAAGGCTCGTCCTCTTCTAATAAACATGTGTATGCTACGGTTTCCCCTGGTGCTTTTTCAGATAAGGTTAATATTGTAGCTGTATACGTTCCAACACTACTGCCAGTTTGAGAACTATTATAGGTTGTTAATTTTATTCTAGCTTTAATTGTTTTTATAGTATCATCATTTTGCGTAAAAGAATGTGTTAAAACAATTATATCACCAACTTGATAATTAGGATTCACAGAGCTCCCTGCTACTAAAAATTTACTAAAATCTGATGATCCATTATTAAATGAAGTTCCAGTATCTATAGAGTCTACTAAATTACCAGCACTTGAACTTGACCCAAAATCAGCTCGTATAACTACAGTACCACCAGAGTCTCCAGAAGTACCTAGTCCACCTCTCGCTGAACTACTCATATTTAATGTGGGGGCTACTAAAGGGCTTTTCTTAATTACTGTTATTTTATCAGCTGTTAAACCCGTTGATGTTGAACTAGCCGAACTATGAGTTAAAGCCTTCCAATATTCAATATCAACCTGCCTAGGCTCGTTTAAATCATCTGTAAAATATAAAACCCCGTCCAAAACATTAGCACCTGTAATATGATTAGAAAGGTTAAAATTTAAAATACTACCCGTGTCGCATAAAACAGTATCATAAGCACTTGTGGTAACATTATATTCAGCTATCACATCTTTACTACTATGCGTTATAAAATAATATATCTTATTATTTTCTACATCTTTACACACGCCTACACATTTAGCGCTCTGACCAATTATAATACTGGATCTTTCTACGTTGCCTAATATATTTTTTAAAGCACCAACGTCGCTACCATCAGAATAATCAACATCAATGTTTAATGCGTCTCTATATTCACCATTAGGGAGTAATCTTTCATCAAGGTCTTTATTCATTTTACCTTTGATAAAAGCATTTTTAATTTCTGGCATACTCTAGTGTTTTATTACTTTAGATTTATTTCTCATTACTTGAGCTAATTCGCGTGGGTTTAAATTAGCTAATCTTAATTTAGCAGTTCTCATTGCTGCAAATCTATCTCTTTTGTATCTTGCAATAACATATTCCGGAAAGTTTATTCTTGTGCTAACAATTGAATAAATAATATGCTTATATATTGCCTCTTCTGCTAATTTATGAACTCTCATTTCTGAATCAGTGCCTAAGCCATCAGAAATATATTTTAATGTTATAATTTTACCAACTAAATCTGAGCTAAAATGTATTCTACCATTTATTTCATCAAGTATGAAATTACCGTTTTTAGTAGCAAGTTCTGGGTTTATACCAAATCTTTTTCCAAATTCATCGTGTCTTTCGTTGGCTGTGTTTATATTATCTAGCGCATCATCTGTTGTTGTTGATGTTGCATCTTTAAATCTTGTTTGTGTTGTGGGCACTTGTTTTAATACACTGTCGTCATCGTCAAATAAGTAAGCGTAATCACCACCTTGAGCAATTGACTCAGATGGTATTGATGTATGTCTAGCGGGATATATGTTATGTTCCACACCTACTTCATCTATTCTTGAAATTTGAACGTAATCTACATAATCTTGCGGCATAACCATAGATAAACTATCAGGAACTTCAATTTCCTGAATTTTTTCTACTTTACTTATATCGTAGCTAAATTCCTGTATACCTCTTTTAGCATGAAACAATACATCTGTTCTTTTAACTCTAGGAATTATTTTATCTTTACCAACATATGAAATTAAAAAATTAGCAACTATATCAGTTAAAGGAATATATCTATAATTACCTGCAATGATAGGATTTGAAAGAGTAACCTCAACAACATCTCCTGCTGATCTTCCTGTTGAAAAAATAACTTTTCCTGCATTTGACCCGGATTGTGAATATGAATACAGATCATCATCAACTTCCGTACTATTAATAAAAACATTAAACTTTGATTTACCAGTGGGTAAAGGATCTAATGTTAATAAAAATTCCGTCTGATTGGCTGTTGATGTAAATTTTTGCCCCGTATTATAATACTGATACTGTGTTTGATTTATAAGTCCCATTTATTACGCTTTTTCTTGTGTTACATTTTTAGTATCTTCTCCGCTGGCCATTGCATATACGGAATTATCTTTTAGTGCCATACCGGCTAAGGCTAATATTTTTATCACCAACTCAGTTTCTTCTGACTCATGTATTTCAAAGTTTACAGAAGTTGCAGAATTATATAAGCCTGTAGCAGTATTAGCGGCCCATGAAACATTAGCGGGTACTTTTATATAGCTTGCATACACCCCTGTAGTTATTTGGGTATTATCTGTTCCATATACTTTTACCCCTGCGTTATCTCTTATATAAATAGGGTATTCATTTGTTGGTGAAGCAATAGGTGAAGATTTTATATACAGCCATTCTTTCTGTGTTGCCTGTTCTACCTCGCGACAAGCTGGGCAGTTTGTTAATATTGAACCCAATCTGTATAAATCTGTGGGTAAAGTAGTGCCATTATTAGTTACTGAACCTGTTTTTTCAAAGATACTTATCTTTTCTTCCAGTATTGATACCATGTCAGAATACTCTGTTTGGTTACCTGGAATTCTTAAGAATTGGTTTAAATCGTAAAAATACTGCTCAAATATGTCAAGCTGTGCTTGATTTGCGAATGTATTAAACTCCTGAGGTGTTATATACCCTCGCTGTTCTTTATTAGTTATAGCTAATATTCTTTGGTATACTGTGTTTACGTTTACTGCCATTATATTTTTATTATAGGTTAAAGGCCCACAAAAGCAGGCCTTACCTACATTTTGTTTACTTTAGTTTCTTTTCAATAGTTTGATATACTTCTATACCTTCGTCGGTTTTAAAGTATTGTGCTAAAGCAGAATATGGATTTTCATCAAATGGAACTGTCATAAGTTTTCTATCATTTGTACCCCACATAAATGTTCTTTGGTCATTTGATAGCTTTATAATTCCAGCTTCCGTAGCTTTAATTCCAACATTTCTAATATTTATGTTTTCATCATTTGCTAATTCTAAGAATAGATAAGGATTTTGCCTAGCAAATAGTAAGCAATCTCTTTTAACCTCCTTAGAACTCATCGTAGACACTCTATTTCCAACTTCTGTTCTTAATATAGCCTCCATACGATCAATATCTAATGTTTGAGCTGTATTTAGTGCTTCAATTTCAGCTTCAAGATATTCCATATCATTTTCAGCAATTTTTACAGGATTAAATTCTTTAAATTTTTGTCCATTCCAAGGGTGTAAATCTAAAAAATTCTGTAATGTTTGCTTTTCTTTTGGAACAAATAATTGTCCGTCTCTAAAAACAATGTGACTTAATCTTTGTGGTCCTTTAAATTCATCTACAAATACTGTCTTTTGATTTTCACAATATTTCATTTCTCTTTCATAACCTAGTTCTTCATCAAACCAGAAAAGACCTCTACTTTTTAATACAAATACAATAGGTGTTTGATTTAAATTTAACTCATACACTTTGTCTTTGTATATTTTTTTTGTTTCTTTTTTAACCTGTATAGGTTTTTTTGCAACTTGAGCTATGGGCTCTTGCTTTTTTGTTTTTTCCATAATATAATATAATTCAATAGTTTAAAAAAGTAATAATTACCCCCGTACAAAATACGAGGGTAAAAATTACAATAGTTATTAAGAGTCGAATCTGATAAAGTTATTAGCAGCTTGTGTTACTAAACATCTTTCAGAAAGATAGTGAATTTCCATCTTGTCAACACCTGATGCAGTAGCTCCGCCAACTGATCCAGTGATCCATGATTTCATTCTTCTATCGTCCATTTCAGAAGCTCTATATCTTACGTGTAAGAAAGGACGTCTAACATTTTTACCTAATTGTTGGTCATAAACTGAAGACGTACCAGCAGGTACTAAAAGTCCTTTTAATCCACCTACGTGACCTCTTGTAGAAGCATCATTAAGATATTTCCAGTCAGTTTTGTAGAAGTCATAAGAACCTCTTCTAAATCCAGTAAAGCCTAAATTAAGTGCCATATCAGATGAATTTTCAAATACACCATAGTTTACACCACCAGTTACATGTGGGTTTAATCCCGCAAGTAAATCGTCAATGTATAGATTAGCATCTCTATCTAAGAATAACATATTCTCTTCAATTGATCCTTGCTTGTCTAATTCTTTTAATAATAAATCAAACTCAGCAAGTTTATCAGCTGCAGGAGTAGAAGAATCAAATTGATTCGTTGCTACCATACCTCTGTTTGCAATTGCAGATAATAATCCTTCAGATCCAGCAGGAACATCAGCCACAGCATTTGCGTGTGATTTTTCTGCTTCAATCATAGTCATTTCTAAATAGTCTTCAAATCTTACTCTAGTGTCTCCTTCAGCTTTCATGTACCATAGGTAACCTGATTGTCCAGCTTCTCCACTTACTTCAACCCACCCGATTTGAGCAGTATCAGAACCAGAAATTTCAAAGTGATCTTTGATAATCATTGGCTTATTAGTGAAAGATTTGAACACAGGTTCTACAGAATCAGTCATACTGTCAGTACCTTTGTTAAATTCAGAACCATAAACGAAGAATTTAATTGCTTGGTTATCAGTAGTTGCGATACCAGCTAAATCATCAACATTCTCTGCACCGTAAGGCTTGATAGTTAATGCGTTAGTTGCAGTTTCGATACCAGCTGTAACAAAAGCTTTAAATACAACGCTATTAACCACAGCTACTACAGTAGCTCCTTTTCTAATTGCGTGTGCTTCTGTTGCACCTGAATCAATACCTACGATAGCATCGATTGCTCCTGTAACAGGATTAATCTCTCCAGTATAAGCTAAGTGTAATCTACCTTGCTCAGACCAAATTACTTGATCAGAAGCCATAGGCATTTCAG
>Ga0098038_1000716_pt1 | contig 14436 bp, 22 predicted proteins | sample 5B_taG_FD_75051 | JGI IMG/M metagenome (GOLD analysis project Ga0098038, IMG submission 75051) | Marine viral communities from the Subarctic Pacific Ocean - 5B_ETSP_OMZ_AT15132_CsCl metaG | ecosystem: Environmental > Aquatic > Marine > Oceanic | place: Pacific Ocean | collected 2015-01-08 | reverse complement strand
GTTAGTATCCCAACTACCATCGTTGTTCGATGATGCATCCCCTACATATAAAAATGCTGTAGTGTTTGATACATTTACTTGTCCGTAAAAATTAGCTGTTTGGTCAGACTTTAATTGCAATGCAAGAGCACTAGCACTATTAAGGTAAAAATTAAATGAATCATCTGTACCATGCATCATCATTGTTTTTAATGCACCACCTTCAAAGAATTGTATTTTTCCTATTCTATCTGTTGGTGATTTAATATTTAAAGAGGGAGAAGTTCCACTAGCAATACTTTCAATTATTACATTTGTATCAGTAGATGCATTACTGACGTGAAGCATCTCAGTAGGCGATACTCCAATACCTACATTGCGAGACTTTATAAAAACAGTATTTGAATTTCCTCCATCTGTTAATACAAGAGAATCTGCACTTGAATCATTAAATATTTGTGCTTTTAAAGTTGAGCCTTCACGAAACATTAGATGAGAATCTCTATCTGCTACTGACCTAATATCTACGCTACCACTTGATTGAGCTTGAGCTGATTCTACTATTAATTGAGCATCTCCAGTAGAACTTTTAATGTGCGTTAAGCTTGAGGGACTTGTAGTACCAATCCCCACGTTTCCTCCACCTAATACAGTTATTCTTGCAGTATTATTTGTTTTTAATTGAAGGTCTGCACTATGGTAGTTACCTATGTGCATTGGCTCTGTGCCACCACCTTCAATTCGTATTGCACTAGCCCAATGTCCAGTTGTAAGAGTATGCGAATTATCAGAAACTATAAATCTCGAAGCGTATATATTTGATGCAGATGTAAGGTTGTACCCACTATGACCTAATTCAATCCAATTATCTGAACGAATACCTATTAACCCTATAGTTGCACTACCACTTGTTACACCATGTAATTTGGTATTGTTAGTTTTAAGGATTGTAGGGCCTATTAAACCAATATCGCCAGAACTTGTTAGGGATATTCTATATTGACCATTTGTTTTAATATGAAAATTCTGACCATCCGTAGTGCCTATACTGTCTCCACCACCAGATACATCAAATACTGCACTTCTAATATTTGTTAATGCTGTGCCTGTTGGTGTTGACGTCAGATAATTAGCACTTACATGATTTTCAGTAGCTACTTTTTGATTACCACTATCGTAGTAATGACCTTGTATAGTTAGATGATTGCTACCATCTACTTTCGTATATCCTACTAAGTCAGTACTGGTTAATATTTTTTTATACGTTGCCATCTTTAGCTTGTTCCTTCTCGAATGCTTTAGTTAGCTTTTCTAATAACTTTGCAAATAAGATAGCATCTTCACCTTTAATCTGTGAGGCATTCAATGCTTGTACTATAATATGTAGATTTTGTAAATCCAGTTCAACTTTCAAGATTCCTCCTGTGTAATTCGCCTAACTTTTTTATTACTGTATAGGCTTGTTCAATTTCATTACCTTCAAAAGTTGCCCTACTCAAAATTTTTAATAAGAAGTCTGTGTCCACAACCCCCAGACTAACTGGAGGCTGTGGAACACTCGTTACTTCTTTTGCTTTACTATACTTAGACAATTAAGCTGTTCTTAAGTACATATCAGTATTTGATGAATCGTATACTATTCCACCTACTGGTGCTTCTGTATCACTATTCCCAGGAACTCCAGCTTTATTTACGTTTATCATTACTGCTGTAGATGATGCTGGGAAAGCAGATGCAGAATCTGAACCTACTGCCCATGCTCCTTTAGATTCGTCCCAGAATAAATGCTTATACTGGTCTCCAGTTGCACTTGCTCTGTTAGCTACAAGACCTGTATCAACTGCTATGTTTCCACTTAAATCAGAGTTCAGCAACATTGTATTGTCAGCAATCTCTAATGTTTCTGTAGCAGTACTAATTGTTGTACCACTAACTGTTAAGTCACCAGCGATTGTTAAGTTTCCAGATATGTTTGTGATAGCCTGTGTTGCATCAACAGATAACACACCAGAACTATGCCCAAGACCAGTACCAGCTACAGTTGAATCCAATGCAAACGTAAGAGTTTCATCTGAACTTTGGTCTACTGTAAAGTCTCCACCACCAGATAAACCATCACCAGCAGTTAATGTAATGGTGTTATTGTTTGGAGAAGGAACATCAGCCCATTGAGCACCACCACCATCATTTTTTAGAAATTGACCAGATGAACCAGAGCTAGCACTACCATTCTTGTCTCTAAACATAGTATGTGTAATAGAACCATCTGCTATATGAGTATGGTCTACTTTATCAGCACCAATAGACAAAGCTAATGCTAAGTTCCCAGTACCATCAAATGTTTGTATTGAACCAGTAGTTACATCACCAGTACAAGTAAAGTTTCTAGCTGTTGCTAGCTTTGTTGCCGTAGCTGAATTCTGCGAAACGTTACCACTCGAACTTTCGACCACGACCTTTTTATATGTTGCCATATACTCTCCTATTGTTATTGATTATGAATAAGCTATATAGCCATGTATATATGCCCATTTAAATTCACCAAGTCTCCAGCCGAAGGGTTGGTTGGTGCGCTACTTACGCTTTTAACTCTAAGAGTACCATCGTCTTTTAAAGTCAAAAGTGAGTTTGAACCAGATTTTAGGTTCAATTCTGTTTGATTAGATGAAATATTCCCATCTGTACTAAATAAAGTATTACCAGTTACTGTGCCAGTAACAGTAAGTGCTCCAGCAATCTCAACAGCAGAAGTACTCAAGAACAAAGGGCTTGATATACCTTCTCCGTCAAATACTCTTTTAGCAGAAGCCTCTAAGCCTTGATTTGGATTATTCCTATCAAGGACAGTTAATAAATCTTTATAGGTATTTTGTATTTGAAAATCTTTTAGGCTACCAGCCATACTAACCACCCCTTATCGTTGATTGCACTTCTCTAACTGTCTTTTTTTGAACAGCTACAGCAATCTTAATTCTTCTTATTATTTTTTGAGTGATACTTGCCCATCTTTCAGCTCTGCTCCAAGTGAGTTCCATGTCTTTCCACTTAGTAATACCATCGCTCTCTGTATTCGCAATTTCACGTAAGCTCAAAAGTCTGTTCCAATAATTTGTATTGAGGATTCTTCACTTTTATGTGAGTTAGCTTCTTGCTTGCCTTCAGCACAGACTGCATTAAATTTTTGATGAAAATAACTAGCGATTTTCATTTCTCCTTTCTTTTCGTATCCATGTGCAATAGCCTTATAAGTCAAAGCTTCATGGTACTCTACAGGAATTACAGGAGATTCTTTCATTCCATGCTCAATACGAATATTGTTTGTTTGCGCTCCGTTCTCTGCACTTACAAAAGGAGCATCATGTCTTGATACATGAAACGTAGCTGTTCCAGCACTTGGTCCAGTAAAGCTTTCGCTATCTGATGTATCTGCGAATGCTATTGCATCTTTATCTATCCAATAAACCTTAGCCATTACGATACATCCAAATCTTGAGTATCTGGGACACTAAGCAATCTTTTAATTCTTTTATTGTCAAAGTAAACCAAATTGATTGAAATGATTTCATCGTCAATCGTATACCATCGAACTCCATTTGCAATTTCCTGGTCGAAGACACCTCTTAATAATTTTGTTTTCTTAGTAAACTCCCTTAACCCTTGATTGAGATATACTCGTATTTCATTCTCTAACATCCCTGGATGATGAGTACGAACTAATTCTATCATTTGCTCCTGAGTTAATCCATAACCATAGGTATTGGAGTTCGGTGTTGTTTGATTATTTGTTGCCATCTGTTACTTTCCCCATTTGCCCATTTAGCCTCATAATTTCATCTTTATACATTTCTGAGACATTTAATAGTTCTTGCTGAACAACTTGTGCTAACTCAATATCTTCGTCATCATGTATTAATAAATTCATCTTATGTTGCAATAATCTTAAAGCTGAGCCAATCACCACAGCGTATTCAGCTAAATCTGGAAAGTTTGTTATAGAGCTATTATTCCAAGCAACACTTGGGTATCCACTATAATCTAATGTTCCTTTTTGATTAGAAGCTGGGTTTGGCTTAATAAATAATTTTCCACCAGTACTTGCTTGCCCTTCGATATAATAGACTGGACTTCTTCTAGTTGGCTCTTTAATACTGCCACTTCCAGCCTCTAGATGTGCTTTTTCCTCTAACGGCATTTCCACACAACCATAACCTTCTCTATTTACTTTAACTATCTTTTTATCTGTAACGTCTACGCCTGTATTGTCTTCGATTGATATTTGTATAGAATCCTTAATTAATACCTTATCTGGCAATACATCTAAGACTGCCCTAGCTGATTCTGTTAAAAATTCACTTATCATGTCTTTGTAGGTAGTATATGCAGAATTACTATCAAAATTTGATGTACCAGCGATATTCTCTACTTTCTTTAAAAAAGTCATTAGCCTAGTGCTTCTTCCCAGTTAGATAAATTTGCAATTTGATTTAAAGCTTCTTGAGCTGATTCTGTATGATTTGAGGAATTAGACCTCATCTTATTAAAAATTTCTTGTACTGTATACTGATAAGGATTGCTTTCATATATAATATTCATTACCTCAACCTCAGTATATCTTTGCAAAGCAATATTGGAGTAATTGACGCTATTATGAGTACCCATAGCTTTTAATCTTTTATTTAAAGCTTCACGAAAAGTATAATCGTGCTTTCCGTCTCCGTTTATTGTATTCATTCTTTCTTGTAGTGTCATAAATCCCTTTCAGTAAAGGGGAGCCTGAAGCTCCCCCTTACATTTTCTACTTACTATTAGCTACCAGCAGAAACCTTAACTGTACCACCTTCAGCCCAAAGCTGACCAGCTTCGTTTGGGTCTGAGGTTGGTAAGTTTAACTTTACTGTGCTATTAGCCTTCAACTCAAGCTCAACTGCAACATCACCAGAGAGAGCATCAGAAATATGCTTGATGTTCTCCTTAGCTTTTCCGTCAGCTAGAGAATGAGTTATTCCATCTTTTACTTTAGCCATGTATCACCTCCTATGGTGTTACCATTAAAGCGTGTGACTCAATCAAGCTAACACCAATACCTTCATCTGACATATACTGGTCTTTAACACCATCAAAGTCATTTGCTTGTATTGAGGCTTGGAATTGAGGCTTTCTATACTGAGCGTGGAATAGATTCTCATCTGATACGATAAGCATATGCTTATTGTAAGGTCCACGAAGTACAGGAGTTGGAATCAACTGAAGAACACCATGAGGTGTTTCTAAAGTTCTGTAATTGAAACCAAGACCATCACGTTTCATGTCGCCAAGATTAACTGTCCATCCAGAATCTCCAGCAAAAGAACCAGCGTTTCCACCCATCTTTGACCAGTATCCTAAAGCTCCAGCTCCAACGAAAGCACGTTTCATTCCAGCAGTTGGTACATATTGGAAAATCTTTTCCATTGCATCAACGAACTCAGCATAAGTATCTACATCTGTAGAAGCAAAAACGTTTTGCTCGTATGGGTCTAATCCACCAGCTCCAGAACCATCATTACCATGCTTTTTAATTGCTGGGATAAGTCCCATTGTTGTACGAAGAGTATTTCCAGCAACATCGCCAAGTGATTCAATACCACCAGCGCCAGCTCCCAATGAACCACCTTTGATTCCAGCTAGATTAGAACCGAACAAGAATGCACGTTCTTTCTGAATCTTATGCTCTTGAGCTTTAATATCACGTAAGCGAGCCAATTCTTTTGACTCTCCACGAAGAGAAGCTTCAAGCAATGTTCCAGTAATCTCTACAGGTGTCTTGAAAATCTGACATTGGTTGTAGACTACTTCTAGGTCATCAGCCCATGCATCTGGAGAGTTAGTTCCTTCCCCAAAAGCACTACCGATAATCATTGCATAGTCAGAATTTGTTATTGCAGTACTACCCACAGCATCCAAGAACTTAACTTTGCACTTACCAGAAGCTGAGCTACTAGTAACTACTGCTCTTATTTTTGAAGCGTGAGCGCTATCGAATATTTCCACCTCTAAGCCTACAAGGTTAGAACCAAGTTCTATTCCTTTTCCAGCAGAGATATCTAATTCAGCAGATTCAACATTACCAGCTGGCATATCGCCATTGGCTATTGGTGTATCAATTTGAAACTCTTGTTTAACCCAAGGGTTTTTGTGTTCAAACATTTTAAAAACAGGGTCTGCCATTCCACTCATAGTTGATTGATTTGCAATCACAGTAGTAAAAGGCGTTACATCTGTCCAAAGTTCTTTAACAACGTTTGGCTTTATGTAAAAATCCCGTCTATCCGTGTAGAGAACACCAGACGAGCCAAGATTCTTAGCTCCTAAGACTTTTGTGTCTGATTGTGCCATTTTATCCTCCTAGATAAATTTATTTTCTATTCGCCATCAAGCCCATATTAAACAAATCTTCATCAGAGTAATTCGGTTCTGCATTACCTGTCTGCACAGCAGTAGGTGTAGGAATCTGCATTCTCTTTTGTTGATTTTGCATAGCTTGGACTTTCTGTTGAGTTGCAACATCTTGCTGAGAAGGACTATTACGGAACTTGTCTAATTGTACAAGGTTGTCAAGAGTGATAGACTCTGGAGAACTGTAGTAGTTTAAAAACTCTACAGCCTTATCTGGAGTATACCCATATGTATTAACTAGACTGTCTCTCATTCCATTCTGTTGCTGTTCTGCTTGATATTGCTGTCTTTGCATAGCAATTCTATCTTGCTCTGCCTTCATTGCACTCAAACGAGACTGCTCTTGAACTTCTTGATAGTCAATCATGTTATCTCTATAGTTATCTAATTCAACCCTATACTTGAACGAAGAACTTTCCTGGTCCATATAAGCTTCTGTTGCATCATAATTAGTTGGTTTGGTTGGACGTTGGGGTTTCTTTGGTAATTCCACCGATTTCTCTTGCGAGGGAACCTGTGGGTTATCACCAGAAAGTGACCTTGCTACACCTTTCAGAACATCTGGGTTTTCTTGAATGTACTCTGCTATTGGAGCTACTTTCTCATACTCAGCTAGTTTCTGACTCATGTTGTCAAATTCACTTGCCTTTTGGTCGTACCGAGATTGCCAATACTGATAGCGTTGTTGTTCATCGCCTTCAGCATTCTCTGGCATTGGTTGAGCTATTGCCTCTGTAGGTTCTAACTCGTTGTTTTGGGTGACTTCAGCGTTTGGTTCTTCTCCCCAATATGCATTAGACTCTTCTAGTACACTTGGGTCTGAATTCTCAGCAACACCTTGTTCATTTGTTAAATCAGCCATTATTTCTCCTCCCCAATTTGTCTAACCGACAGCAACTGGGTTTGTTTGTTGTGATTCTATTTCCCTGTTTTCTTCTTTAACCTTGCCAAGTTCATCGTTCAATCTTGCTTCGTATAGCTGTGTAGCTTTACGAGTAGTATTTGCTGAATCCGTTAGCTTAGTCTTGAATTTTTCTATTTCTACTTTCTTCCTATCTGATACAGACTCTCTTTGAGCTGTCTGTAAATCACCCTCAAGGTTTTTGTTTTGCTCAGTAAGTTGCTCGACCTGTTGTTGTAACTGCTGTATGATACTTGTTCTTTTTAGAACACCTTCTGTATCTGCAACCTCAGTTTGTTCCAACACCTCTTGCTGGTCAATAATACCTTGTTGGTATAGGTTCATATAGTAATCAAATCTTGCCCACCTATTTGAAGGGAGCGTACTTCCACTAACAACAATTAAATCATAGTTGCCAATGGTTACATCATTCATTCTGCCCAATACTTCCCCAGTAAAGTCATCGTAAATAGGGCTATTTAAAGTTTCTTCCTTCATCGTTCCATCTGGTTTCATTAGACGAATCACTTTCTCATCTGTATAGGTCTGTTGTATTAGTCTTACTACTACCTTGCCTATCTGATTGAGCATAGAATCAATATCATCGAGTTTTGATTTAATCCTACGTTGTGCATATTCATCAATAGCAACTGTACCTTTATAGGTAGAAGGAGCTGAGCTTGGGTCTCCACTTTGTAACGGATGAATCCCCAGAATGTGGTAAATGGATTGTTTTGCATCTTCTCTGTTTTTATATAATTCGTTTGGCAGAGGGACAGGTCCAGCTACAATAGGCTGACCTAACTCTGGGTCATATTCAATAACACCAGTACCAGCCCTAGACCACTCTTCTTCGAGTTGTCTTCTGTTCATGGAACCTCTTGGTATTAATAGCTTTGTATTTGTTGAGGAACTAGCATGAGCTATAATAAGAGAAGTTATCTTATTGATATATTCTTGGATGGGTTTTATAAATCGCACATCACTCATTGGATATGGATTTCTATTATGCCTATTCATTAGCGTAACAATGGGATATTCATCAATATCCATTATTTGAATCGCTAACATAACCCTTCCAACAGATAGCACACGTTTTATTCTGTCTACTAATACCTTGTTGCAAACAACAATACCCTCTGCCACTAAATCTGCGATTAATATAGGTTGAATTCTTGTGGTTGATTGTGGCACTTCATTCATTTCGCCACTTTCCTCTCCAGGAACAGGAATAGGTTGACCAGTTGCTTGGTCCATTACCATGTGGAATACTTCGCCTAACTGCTCATACATTCCCAATATTTCCTGTACTTTATATTTATCCGTAATATGTTTTAACCCTTCAGCGTTTTCAATAATAACTGCTGGGTTCTGCATAAAGGATTGATAATCACCATCGTCTTTTATGAATTCGTTACCATTAGTGCTGTCAACACAATGCCAAAAAGGTAATTGAACCTTTTCGTATCTATCTATGATTTGATACTGTCGTGAATCAGACTCATCTGATGTTGGACCGATTTGCTGGTCTTGTTGAGATTTGTCTCTAGATTCACTAGGGTATTTATCATCCGTGCTTTGTGTCATTTGTGAGAACAGCATTTCACCATTCTGATTTTTTTCTAATAATTGTGGATAGGCATTCTTGACTTGCTCCTCTGTTAAGGTCTTTGCAATAAGTATGTTGCTTGCATCTCTACAAAATGTATCCCTTGATGCTGGGTCAATGAATAAATCGAAAGGGTCAATCGCCTTTACACAGACTTCACCTCTTCCAAAATCTTTCATAGGGTCTAGGTAGGCTACCATTGCCCCCAAGCCTTTTACATAATAGTCATCAATAACTTGCTTTAATTCTGAATTCCCATTTGATATGTCCCAGATATAAGACATAATATCTGAAAACACTCTTCCAACCTTTGTATCGCTATCGTCTCTACCTGTAGATTGGAACTTTGGCTTATTTGCAGTAAGAAGTGCCTTAGCTTGCTCAACTGCTGGGTGTATAACGTTATCAATAATAGGAGACTGTGCCCTATCTTTTAATACTCGTGTTTGTTCAGCCGTCCATTGGGAATTGTTACGGAACTCATCGTCCTCCATTGCTTGCGTAGCCCAATCAGTACGTTGAGCATGGTAATCATGGAGAAGGTCTTCGGACTTAATTATCTCTTGATGAACTTCTTTAGGCATAAAATTGCAAGAAAGCTATCCCAAGAGACAGGGGGAGTCGCAACACTAAGCTGTCATCCAATCCATAGCTTTTCTTATATTTAGCCCTAAAACCTTTTTTTGATTGTTTAATGTCTCGTGATGAGGTTCATAACATCCTTTATTTGCATAATAAAAGCCGTCCAATAAGTCATCATGCTTACCTCTTGGGAATAGCAGTAGTTCATTAATGAAGTCTTGCATATCTCTATCCATATGGACTTGCCCTCTAGCAAAGATAGGTTGAAGTGATTCCAGCCTTCTTGATTTGCTATTACGTGGATTCTCTTTAACATTTAATCCTGGTATGAATAAATTCTCTTGTTCACAGCGTTTAATCACGTATTCCCTTAGCATCTCTTGATATCCTACACTTTCAATTCGAGTCTTCTGTGAACGATACTTTCTAAAGTTGTCTACAATCGCCTCTGCTAAATTCAAAGGAGTAGCCCTTTTCCTATAATAAGGCAATACGTACCGATTTCCATCTGCATCCACACCAATATTGAATATCACACTATAATCTGCTGTTTGTTTCGTGCTACTCGCTGGGTCTACTCCTGTGAAAATATTTATAGGTATTTGTTTCTTTTCAGGTTCTGTCATGTTTATATACGCTTGTCTTTCGTCATCTAAATGAACTTCACCTTTAAAATACCTAAAGTCGTCTGCTCTAAAGAGTTGGTCTTCATCCCCTACAATCTCACACATATATTCTCTATAGAACACAGATAGTCTATTGATAGACTCTAATTCTGCCATTTTTTGCTTTAATTTTTTTATAGACCACCAATCTTCCCATAAAGCAATACCTTTCTCCATGTCAGGCTTATACTCCAAGTTCTTCCAGCCCTTCATCTCTTTTAAGGTTTCTACCATACAACGTTCATGCTGAGGTGTTCCAATAACAATAATACGTCCTTTACGTGGGTCAACTGAAGGAACAGCCGATTGAAGTAACCATCGTAGATTGCCTTCCATAGCCTCGGCTGTTTTCGTATTGTTCTCGTCTTCTGGGTCGTCTACAATGATTAGCGTTGGACGTTGGTTCCCTATTTTGATACCACGTAATTGCTGACCTGTACCCTTGCAAAGCACCATAGACCCATCCTTCAGTTCGATTTCTGTTTTCGCCCAGCTCTTGGCTGAATGCGAACCCCAATAACCGAATAATTGTCGTAATTGTTCACTATAATCCAATGTATCCTTAATAAGACCTAATAGCTTTACAGCATGGTCTTGAGTACGTGAACAAAGAACGATAAGTTTTTTCCCTTCTCCAAACATAAGGTGATGCATTGGAAGAATACCACCTACAATAGATGACTTAGCATGACCTCGTGGAGCAATAATGTTTATCTGTTTGTTATCGTAATTATTAATAGTCTTCGCTAAATCATAATGAAAGTCTGGTGATTTTGCAGAAAACATATTAGGAATACACACTTTCCCAAATAGCATCATATCTCCACGTATCTTCTGGAGTATTTCCTTATGCTCTCTTTTATCCATTAATAATCAGCACCAATAAGGTATTCTGTTGTATCTACATAGGCTTTAATCCCCATATCTTCAGCAACATCTTTCATACATTGCACAAAGGACTCTAATTTCCTTCTATCCTCTAATGGAGCCTCTATAATAACACGTTTACGTTCCTTCTGTTCTTTAGTAGCTGTCTTTTCTATAATCAATTTCATTCGTCTACCTCCTGTGTCCTTTCTAACTTTAACTGTCGAGACTCCTCAGTAGAAATCTCATCTAAAATTTTCTTAGTTACATCAATCTGTAATGTGTCTGTCTGCTGGGTTTTCCCTGGCAACATATCCATAATTCGTATATATTGCTCTGCTCCACGTAACATATTGGAAGGGTCAGCGTTATTTCGTGCTATATCAATAGCTTGGGCTATAATATCCAGAACATCACCTTGGTTCAGGTCTCTGTCATCTAAATATTCCTGTATCTTGGTATCAACCATACCTTTTATCCTTTCAGTTTTAAATAATCTTTTCACAGTAGCATCTGGATGTGCTTGGTCTGGTCTATATACCTTACCTAATTCATACCAGTCTATTTTTCCAGTTTGCATCATCATCTGGACATAGAGGTTTACAGCGTTTTTTGTACGTGTAGTGCCACTTTCTCTCTCTTCCCATGATAAGGTCCCACATTGGGAATATTCGCCTGTATTTCGGTGGGGTTCGTACTTCAATTTGGCACGTTTACTTATCCACATTCTACCATATGGCATTATTATCTGTTCAGCATCTTTATATTTCTTTCTTTGGATACATTCTGCTACATATCCATCATCAGAAAGTGCTAAATCTCCTTCTTTTGCATCTTTCCAGTAAACGTAGTCTAAATCTCTGTCTGTAGCTTCCTGTTTTGTATGCACGAAGTACGTAACATCATTCCAATCGTTTACTTTCAGCTTTCTCGTGATAAAATCCATCTTTGCTTACTGTTTCGTACTCCCAATGTTCCAAACAGAAGTTTTCTTCGTTGAGTTCAATGAATTGGTACGTATGTTTTGTTGAATCCTGGTCATAAACGGAAATAAAATTCCTTTCTTTTTCAAATTCGTAGCCTCCAATAGCGTAATCATCACATTCAGATAGGGCTAGGAGCGTTATTAGTGCTGTTAGTTTCATTTGGTGGTGTTGGTATCTTGTATCGTTGTAGGGTTTTAGTATCCATATGCCCTTTCAAGCATATCTCTATTAATGCTTTTAATAAATACCTTCCCCCCTGTGCTGGTGGAGGATATATATTATCTTCATTCTTATAAAATTGGAGACCCATCAATATCCAATCGTAAAAAGTCATAGGAATGTCATTATAAAGAACAATTTTATCTTTAGGGTGCTTTCTGCCCTTTTTGAAGGTCACACTCATAACGTAGTACTACTACTGTAGTGTACATTACTGTAATGTATATATATAATACAGTTAAGCATAACTGTAATGTATACATTACTGTTAAAAAACAACCATGAAGGGGTAAGTTGCAACACTTTTTTAATCATATTTGTAAAAAACTGAATTTTCTTCAAATTTTAGGCAATTCCTCTTCAGCATATCTATCATCCTGTCCTTAATATCCTGTTCTATTTCTACAATACTGAACCCAATCAGCATTTCCTCATATTGTCCTTCTGATAATTGTACAATCTCAAACGATTTCGTCTTCTTATTCCAAATCTCAAATTTCATGACCGATAATACTTTTGGGAAATGGGGGTATGGCAATATCCAATTTTGAAAATTAAACGTAGAATGGGTGTGGGAGATATATAGTGTATCCACCCCCCCACAGTTGGGTCTATGGGGGGATGCAAACACGTTGAAAAATTCGGTTCAAACCGATATTATTCAACAACGTGTTCACATCCCCAGCTCTAGCCCCAATGTGCTCCCTTGCAGTACTTGATGTCTATGACAATCAGAATCTCTGGCGAGGACTCTCGTGGTAAACGTAGTTTACTCAACGATGCTCCTCTTGCAGAGTACACTTCTGATGAAGTCCTAGAGATGAAGGACTCTGCTATCAGCGTCTCTATCTTTATAAAAGATGAGACTCGTGCTGATGAAGCCAAGAGTCTTCTCTCTAGTGCCTTCAGTCACTTCAAAGGCGACATCGTATCCAAGGCTACCAAGTATGGTTGGGTCGTAACTCAAGAGGCTAACGCCACTAGAGACGACTCCAAAGCTCTACTTAGTGCCTTGGCGATGTAACTCGCCTGAAGTGCAGAAGTGTCAAGTGCTGAGCAACCTCCAATCACGCTAAACTGCTCTCGTTTACACTCGTTTGTGTAGACTGTGATAGGGTTTCCTCTATCACTTAATCCGTGCACGTAAAAACGTGCCTAACAGTAAAAAGGGGAAGAGATTATGGCTCTGAAGATAGTAACAGAACACTTTTGGGTATTTGAGGGTTGGTTTGGAAGGCTCGTGGAAGTAAAGCGTAGTGAGTTCCCAAGTCAGCTTGAAGCTTTGATAGAAGCTAGACGTTTAACAACGTGTTAGGTTTCTTAATGAAGTTAGTGAAAGGCTTGTATCTTGAACAGATACTTGTTGGCTACATTGGTATTGTAGCCTTTATTTGGATGGTTAAGCTATTGTTGTTGATGGTACGATAATAACGTTTATATCGAGGGAGTGTGTTCAGCTCCCTCAAATCTTTAGGCTGTGTTTAGAGTCTGTTCTTTCTATAACGTAAAGAGAGTTAACAGTAACACTTGATGTAAACACAGCCTTAATAAGAACTATTTGTTAACTCTATAATAAAAGGATAAAAATCAATGTTAACTAAAGAAAACTCTATTACAATTAAATGGTGTGTTGATGATGTACAAAGCCAGTTAAAAGAGATAAAAGAATATGATTGGTTCATAAAGAAATATGGAAACTCTGTGACCTTAACACATGAAATGTGTATGGATATATTAGATGAAGTTAAAAGATGCCATGATGCTACGATAGGTGTCACTTGGGATACAATAGAACATTTCATTTGTGAGTTTTTAGATACAGAAGACTTACCATTTAAACCAATAGGAATACCAGGTACTTAGCATGGACTCTTATGAATTAATTGACATCGTAAGAAGAAGGTTAAAGCATTGGAGCAATGTTGCTAACAATAAAGCTATTTCATCTTTACATAGCGAGGATAACCCAGAAGCATCAAAAGAGTATGCTGGTAGTCTTGATTATTATACTGGTCAAGCTAATGCCTATAAAAAGGTAATTATCCTATTGGATAAGTTTAAGATTTACAGTAAAAAGCCAGACTCTGTGTAAACTCGAGTTGAATCCTGTACTACAACGTTCACGTACAAGGGGAGTCTGGTAAATATTACTGATTAAGATAAAATGAGTCGGTGGCGTAGCAAATGACATGG
>Ga0098038_1000713_pt1 | contig 14453 bp, 19 predicted proteins | sample 5B_taG_FD_75051 | JGI IMG/M metagenome (GOLD analysis project Ga0098038, IMG submission 75051) | Marine viral communities from the Subarctic Pacific Ocean - 5B_ETSP_OMZ_AT15132_CsCl metaG | ecosystem: Environmental > Aquatic > Marine > Oceanic | place: Pacific Ocean | collected 2015-01-08 | reverse complement strand
CCTGCATTTCTAACAGCATCAGCTGTAAATACAAACTCATTCTTAGACAATCTTGCAGGGACATCGTCGGCTTTTTCCATTCTACCCATGTCGACAAAACCACCTGTCTCTCTGTAATCTTTTTCTTTGCCATCCATATCTAGTAACGGCATAACCTTTTTAGCTACTGGTTCTTTTTCTTCTGTAGACCCACCTTCAGCCATTAATCTTGGATTTGTATACTCATATGGATTATTTATAATAGTATCAACATCATCTATATCTGCTCCTGCGTATAGTTTTTTTTCTTTTTCTTCTTCAGGTGTCATGAAATAGGATGCTATTGCTGGTATACCTATACCTAAAGTAGCTTTATTTGTTAAAAATTTACTTAATGCAGGTGATTTTAAAAAACCTGCTCCTTTTAAATTACCAAATGCTCCCATACCAGATAAATAACTACCACCTGCATATAACAATGCAGCTTTACCTATTGGTGACTTAGCTATCTTCTTAACTGATCTTGTAACTTTTTTAACAAGTTTACCGAGACCATACATCTGTCTTGCTGATTCAAGGTCCATGATCCCACCTTCGTAAGGCATGCCTCCACCCATTAAACCAATACGTCCACCATCTGCTTTACCTTGTGTTATTGTACCAAGAGCAGCAAGATCAGGATTAGCCATAATTCCAGAAACAGTATTATCTATTTTAGATTGAAACTCAGGTTGGTTTGTAATTCCACCAGCTAATTTTTCTTGTAAACTTTTTTCATCTTCATCTTCATCGTCATCTGTTATATTTCCTAATATGTTATTTGCAGCTATAAAAGCATCTAATTTTTTTTCTCTTTCAATCTTATCAATTTCATTAAGGTTATTAAAAACAGGACTTACTTCAGGAAAATTATCACCACCAACATTTGTAGGTCCGTCTCCGCCACCATTAATATTTCCCATTCCACCTAATTCACCTCCTTGATAGCCACCTGTACCTGGACCAACATTACCTTTAGAGTCAGCAACTTGTCCCATATCAGATCCTCCTCCAAACGCTGCTCTACCACCTTTGCTCATAAGTCTGTAATTAATAATTTCATCATCCTCTTCTTGTACTTCTGGTTCCGTGGTGCCTGATGCTTGAGCAAATGTTGTATCTACAGGTAATATTTGATTTATACCTTCTCCGTCTCTATCACCAATTAGATTACCATAAGCATCTGTTTTACCTGTCGTTCTACCTGTCATATATTCACCAAATTCTTTTTCTTTATCTTCTTCTGATAACATAGCAAATTCTTCTTTAGTCATGGGAGCATTTTTTGAACTTAAATAATTTTCTAGAAAAAAATCTTTAGTATTTAATGGACCAAACGTAGACAAATATTTTGATGTAAACTTTCCAAAAGGTGAAATTTTAGATAAGAGATTAGTAATTTTTCTTGTGCCACCTCCTAAGTCTCTAAATGGTTCTAGTTTTTCTTCTATTTTTTCGTCACGTATTCTATTAGTTATGGCTTTTAAATCAGATCTTCTTTGTGCGTCTTTTATAGATAATTCCATACCTCGTTCTCTATTACCTTCACCGGGTCCTGGTCCCGGTCCCGGTCCTGGTCCTGGTCCAGCGCCACCTTGATTTGTAGCTCCACCCTGATATCCTTCAGATCCAAATCGAAGACCTACACGTCCTCCTTGTTCTAGTAATTGTTTTGCAATTTGAGTTCTAGTTATGGCCATTTATCTATTCTATTTTGTTTTTCCAAATAAATCAAGACTAGGCATAAGAACAGTTACATCTTTTTGTATGTCTTCTGGTAATATTCCTTTGTCTTTCCACTCTTTATCGTTTTTATATCTCTCCCCTGTTTTTTTATTTGTAATTTTTTCTATAATTTTATCTGGTTGTAGTTCTATCATTATGTCGTTATCTCCTTCTTAATGTTTAAATAGCTAACTGCTACATCAAACGAATCCGAGCTGCTTGATAGTACAGTTAGGGTATTACCACCTTCAACCACCAAAGGTTGAGTAAGTAATTCTGTTGTTACATTAGCAGTCAAAGCTGCTGATTTTATAGCTGTAATACTATTATTTGTAACTGTGACTGTTGGTGTGCCAGCCGATGTAACTAATATAGATTTAATAACATATGTTTCACTCACCAAAGGATTACCTGTACCAAAAGGATTTATCGCACTTCCTGATGTGCTGTTATCTGTACCTACAAATTTATATTGATTAGCCATTAATTTAAAAAAAAGTTAAACGCTTCAATTTCATCTTTTAATTCTTCTTGAAACGTTGAGTTTAATTTTTCTACAATTGCATCAAGATCTCTTACTTGAGCTTCTGCAGTCTGTATATCATATTCGTTTGATGGTCTAGTTATTACCTGTACAATTTTTGCCATTATCTACGTCCATCTGGTTGTATATCTAATCTAAAAGTGCCTAATTTCCAACTTTGACTAGATGCTGTGTTTGCTATTTTTAATGCAACAGCTCTAGCTCTTGCACGTGTATCTACTTTTTTGGTAGATGATGAAACTGTAAATGGACCCAAAGCAGAACTAGCTTGTGTATCATTTGGAAAATCTCTTAATAAAAATGTTACTTGTGTATTACCTGTTTGCGATATAAAATCAGGTATAAATCTTCTTATCTTCATTAAAAACTCACCATCTCCTCTAAATGTTGCAACACCTGTCTGTGTTCCTTGAGACGATCTTTGTTGTGTAATATCAAAATCTCCTGAAGATATATTAGATGTAATAGTTGTAACAGTTCCACCTTTTACTTGATCTGTTCCTGTTTCGTGTTGATAATATATTGTTGTACCTTCTGTGTTACCAACAACATCAAATGATGTATCTGTTCCTGCTTCATATGACGTAGCATGTGGACTACCAAATACTGCAGAATCTTCCCACATAGTTCTAGCTAAAGATCCAACGGTCCATACAGGTCTTTGTGGTGATGAATCAAAATAATTATATGTAACTTGTCTGTTAACTACTGATGACCCTGTTGTTGGATAAAACCACATAACTTCACCAAACAAATTATTTAACCCTGCTGAAACCATTTCGTTACCTGATTCTAAATTTATATTATCGTAAACAAAATCTTCTACTAAACATGGTAGTGATTCTAATTTACCAGCGTATCTAAAGAAACCGTTTTCTGACATCCAATACGCAGCACCATCAACTTCTACACATGCATTCTGTCCTACAAGTCCACAGTTAGTTCCAACTTGTGCAAACGCAAAAGTAAACGGTTGACCAACAAAACGTTGAGTGAACAATGCTGTATCAGTCCAAACATAGATTGCATCACGACCTCTAATTGCTCCTCTGATCTGTGATCCATCGGCCAGTCTCTGTGTACCAGCTGTATTAGTTGCTGTAGGCACGTATGTATTTATGTCTTCTTGATCTGAAAATCTTACAAACATATTATCTTGTGTTGATGTATCTCCAATAGTTGTTTCTGTTCCAAAGAATACTAAGTGTCTATCCGGTGTAGATACTAACATATGTCTTGATGCTGTTGGTGCACCAGATATAATAGTTGCTCTGGTATTTTCTGCACCAGACGCTGAAGAATCCCATTCAAATACAGCACTATCATGAATTAAACAAATAGCTTTATCACCAAAATTATCAAGAGACCACATACCTGGTTCTAATACTAAATCACCAGAAGCTGCTTCTCCCCATGCAACATAACTACTTGTATTCGTAATAGTTGCACCATCACTATGAGATGCTGCTGTTGTACCTCTCGCTCCTCTTGTAACACCTGTCAATTCATTTGATGCACTAATACCTGTATAAGATATTTCTTCTGTACCAATTAAAATAAAATTTGTACCAGAGTCTGGAAACTGTGATGGATCTGTTAAATTAATACCTGTTGTTGCTGAATCATTTATAGCACCATTTAAAGTTGTAGTAAAAGCCCCAACTTCTTCTCCACCCCAAGTACCTAAAGACCAACCAAAACCTTTTGCTTGCACCGCTGGACCTACAGTATAATAATGTTGTACTCTAATACCACCCGATGTTGTTGCACCAGAACCAGATTCATTTGATGGCATTGTAATCGTAATAGTTGTAGATGTTGGTACACTTGTCACCATAAATTTTTTATCATCAAAATCGGATGCTGAAAAATTAGAGTTAGTTATTGCTGTAAAATTATCTAAAAGAATAATATCATTTTCTTGAATGTTATGGTCTGTGCTAAAAGTTATAGTTACAATAGCAGAGCCATTTGTTGTACTAAATGCGTTTGTAAGAGTAGTTGTAGATTTAATTGGATGAATATCATAATATACACCACCTGAATATGCATACAAAATTCTGTTTGTGCCGATAATTGCATACTTTCGACCTAAACTATTTACAAAGTGATGTAATCCTCTTCCGGCTCCAGTTAAACTACTTTCACCCAACTGTTTCCAGCCACCTATTTTTTCTGGAGAACCATATCTAAAACGAACATTATCGCAATCGATCCATTGACCTTCTGCGGTTGTTGGTGTTACTTGTTTATTGATGCCAGGTTGAAACCCTATTTTTTGTAGCATATAACCTCATTATATATTAAATAGCTAATATCACAGATTTACAGCCTTTAAAAGCTATAATCAACCTCAAAAAAAGTTAATATTTAAGATGTGTCTTTTATGAACATCTGTTTGATATATCACTTTATGCTGGATCTTTGAGTCAAATATTAAAACCCTGTTTTCAATAGAGTCACAGACTATCTCATCTTTATCTATTTTTAGAATAGTTTTAGCATTACAAGACGTAAAATAAACTATTGCTGTTTTACTGTTTGGGTAATCAAAATCCGTATGAAAATTTGATTCAATACAATCTATATCTCTAAATGATAAGTTTGCTCTAATTTCTATTGGCGCCTTACATTCTAATTCTTGTAAAAGATTTGTTAAAAGATTAAAAGCAGGATGCCCTGGTTTGTGATGATCATAAAAAGAAAAGGTAAAATAACCATTTTTATTTTTACTTTCATTTGTATCTTTCTCACTCCAATACCATGGTATATCATACTGATGATTTAAAAAGTTTTTAATCTTTTCATAATACTCTTTTGGCAAAAAATTATCTTTTATTACATAATCTTGTTTCATTAAAATATCCTTCCTTGTTGCCATTTCCAAAGATAAGGTGAATTTTGTATTTGATTATAAACTTGATAATCTACAACTAGATGTTTCATTATCTCCTGTTTATCTAATGTTAATTTACCCTCTGTTTTATTAATATTTAAAGTTTGATTAAAATGCATTTTTAAAAATATATCTAAATCATTTATATCAATGTAATAGTTTATGTCAGTGTTAATTAAAAAAGGTACTTGTGATGTTGCGTGGTTCATGTTTCCTTTTAAACCATTCATAGGATTTAAATAGTTGCTAACAAAAGCTTGATCTATATTTATATCTTTTAAATTTAATTTTTGTCTTGTTAAATCATAATGTAAACCACTAACAAATCTTTCATATGGATCTCTTATTACAGTCCACCTAACTTTATTTAAATTCTTAGTATTAACATATTTAAACTCCATAGAATTTTCTATAAGTTGACAAATACTTGAAGATCCATTTTTTTGAATTTTTAAAAACTGAAACTTTTCTGTTTCAACAAACTCTACAAATACAAAATACATTATAGTTTTTCTAATGTTTCTTTTTTATAAACTAGAAAAAAAGGTTGCACCCATCTTTCCTCTACCGTTTGATCTATAGTCGGACTGTGTGGTTGTTGAGTCGAATAAAAAACACATCGATTAACTTTAGATCCAACAACAGCTGTTGGTTCAAAATCTGTCATGTTATTATAAAGGTTAGTTCCATCTTTTAAACAATTAGAATTAAAATAAACTAATCCAGCTAAATCATATTTAATACTATCCATGTGCGGTCTATCTTTTTTCCAAACAGCAGAATTTTTTAATTCTTCAAGTTTAGTTTTTCTAAGAAAAGTTTGTAGTTTTAATATTTTTATATTTGTTTTAGATTCAAAAGTGTTTTTAAATATTTGATATGGAGATAATAGGTCTTTACTTTCTTGCATTTCTTCTGTTTCATAACAGGGATAAGCTTGTAGTCTATCATTAAATTGATATTCTTTTGATTGATGAGTAGCAGAAAAAGTATTGTTTAAAAAACAAAGAGTCATTAATCCTAACTCAGATGGTTTATAAAAATTATTTATAATATTAATCATAAACTACCAAGAATTTTTTTCTTGATTGTTAAAACTAAGTCCCCATTTTAAAGTATCTGTTAAATTTTTTTTACATCCATGTTCTAGAAAAGAAGAAAATAAAGCAAACTTTCCTTTCTCTGGTTTTACTTTAATATCTATCTCTGGAAAATCTAAAGTTTGATTACTATCATTTAAATATATAACACCAGACCAAAGACATCTACTATGACTATGAAATTTAGTATCTTCATTTTTACCAACACAAAAACCCCATGAGTCTAATAAAAAGTATTTTTGAAAGTCATGATTATCATCAACGTAATTATTAAATTTTTGTATTATTTCTATTAAATTTTTGTCTTCATTAAAACAATTAAAAGAAGTCATTTTTCCATTAATATTAGTTCTATAATTTAAAGAGTCTTGTTCCTTAACACCTTCTTTTATTTTTTTAATAAAATAATCACAATCTATATCTATCATGCCTTCTATAAAAAAATATTCTTGTAAAACTTTTTTATTAAAATGTTTTTTAATTTCCATAATTACCCGTCTGTTAAATCAAAGTTAAAAGATATAATAGTTTTAGTTAAATGATAATTATTTTTTGGTGCTCTATGTTTAAAAAAAGATGGAAACGCAACAATATCTCCCTCTTCAACATCCATTGAAAACTGTTCTTGTTTTATTAAAGGAAGCTTTATGTCTGTTTTAGGATGTTTATTTTTTTTAAAATTTAAATAATATACTCCTGTATAATTTGAACCATGAGTATGCCAACCATGTCTTCCCTCTTGATTATAAGACTGATACCATAAATTATGAATTAAAGCACGACCATATCCAATTGATTGAACCATATTGTTTAATTCTTCTTGAATAAACTTACCAATAATTTTAACCCAAGGTCTATTAAAATCTGCTGAGTTATCGTAATCAAGTTTATGAATAAAATCATCCTTAGTGTCAAAATCTTTTAAATAACCATCTGGTGATTTATCCATAGCATTTAAAACTATTTTTTTTAACTCATCGTGTTTATTAATTTTTGATTTAAAAACTGGAACTCCAACAGGAAATGTTTCCATTTATTTTGTTTTTACTTCCGTTTTTTCAAAAGTCATTTGATTTTTAATATCTTCACTTTGAGAATTAAAACATTGTTTATGCGTTTCTGTAACCACATGAGATAAATGATTTACAAAATGTTTTGCATTTTCATAATCTAAATAAATTTTGCCTATTTCATTGACAATTTTTTTTTCGGTATCGTCAAATACTATTTCAAAACCTTTTTTATCGTATATAAATTTCACTTTCTAACTCCTAATGATTGGCGTCTATCCAACGCTTCTTTTGAATACTTACCATCTTTTAAAACATAATGCAAGAATAACTGCATGGCATAATCTCCTTGATATTCTTCTCGCCAATGTTCAATTTTAGTGCCTTGATACAAAACACCATCTCCCGACTCTATGTAAATTTTATTTTTACCAATAAATAAAGGCCATTCCATATCTTGTTTTATAGTAATGCTAACTGTGTATTCACATGCCTCTCTATCGGTATGTTTTTCTAATACTGAATATTGATTATACATTCTCCAAAATGTATAAGTTGGCAATAATTCTTTACCCAATTCTTTTTCAATTTTTTCTTTTTTTAATGTTAATATTCCATCCATTAAAGGATCACCATATTTACATGTTTCACCTAAAGAAGTTTGTTTGTCATCATGGTCTTTATTTGAATTTAAATCATCAAAACTTCTGTGAACGTTTTCTCCATAGCGCCATAAAAGATTTATTTCATCTGTAGATAAAAGATCTTTAATATATGTATGATTTTTTAAACTAGCCATGATACCAATACAAATCTAGTCCCTTCTTCTACTTTTGTTGCTGCATGAGGAAATAAAAAATTACTCGGCCACATAACAAGTTTACCTGGTTCTGGTTCTATATCTAAAATAACTTCTTTATGGTTTGTGTCAAAAAAATGCAAATGTCCACCTTTGTAATCATTATTTAAAAATATAATTACAGATATTTCTCTAGCTGTTGCTAAATTATTTACATTTAATTTGTGATCAATATGTGGTTTATAAAAACCTCCTGGACCATATTTTAATAAAGTAAGTTCTTGCATTCGAGATAAAGTTAAAAATATTTTTTTATCCTCAACATAAATTAAAAAATAATCATGTATTTTTTTTCTAATAAAATTTAACCAATGACACTCGGTCATTGTTTTATCAAATCTTAAACCATAGTTTTGAACTAATCTTGTATTTTTATCAATTCCAGAAGAACCGTTTTTTGATATAACTTCTGCATCTGTAAATTCTTTATCTTTAAAAGATCGAATAAAAGCAGATATTTGTTGAGGTGTTAAAAAATTAGAGTAAACACCAATTAAATCTTTTATTTCCACGATTTTTTATTCCAAATAAGTTTTTCATACCAATTTTTAAAAATACTTGCATACTTCCATATATTTAATTCGTGTTCAAAAATTGTTTTTTTTGAGATTTTTGATTTCCATTTTTCTCTTTTAAAAGGAAAAATGGTAGCAAGTGGTGTTCCTTTTTTTAAAACCCAAGTTCCTTGTTTTTTAAATACACATGGAAAGTTGGTAGGCATATCTACTCCATTATCTACAATACCCGATAGTATTTCAAATCGATCATCTGGTCTATTAATAGGTGGAAGTATAAGAACACTATATCCTTTAGGTAAACTAATTGTCCAAGGGTTTAATAATTTATAGATAGGAAATCCTAAATTTTTTTTAGCATAAGGACAAGTCATTCCCCCAATTTGACTTAGTGGATGAAACTCATTTCCCGCATCTTTTCCTATTCCTCCCGTATTTATATTATTATAATGTTTAAAATTTTTAATTTCATCTTTAACTTCTATCCAAGTTCCTGTTTTCTTGTGTTCTTCATGATAAACATTAAAATTAATTATTTGATCATGTGTATTTTTTAATATGTAACCAGCTAACAAAGAATCTAAAAATGGTTTACATGATTTAATAGTTTTGTTTACATAAGAATCTGGATTAGGAACATCTTTATACCATTTTGGTATGTGCAATAATGCAGGATCTGGGTGAAGGTCTTTATCTCCAAAAATTATAGGAGGTCCTTTAAATTCAATTATGTTTTCTTTCATTAAAATTCCATAGAAGATGGAATATGTATATCATTTTTTTCTAAACAATCAACCCATGTACAACCATTTATTGGATAGCTAAGTGAGCTGATATTAATTGATGTTAAAGTATTTAAAGTTGTTGTCCAAATAGCAGGAGGATTATCTTTCCAAATAGAAATTGCTTTATCTAAACGATTAATTAAATCAGTTAAATTTTTTTGAATTTCTTCTTGTGTAAAATCTACAGTTTTACTATCAAACCTAGTGCCATCAACCATTGTTTCATCTAAATTATCTGGGTGTGCTTCCTTATTAGTTTCATCATCATTTAATCTAAAACCTTTGTGTCCTCTAACTAAAGCTAAAGCATCTGCATCAGATATTTCTACAGAGTTATGACATCCATTCGCTAACCAAAAATCTTTTGATGCATCGTCTTCACAAATTTTTTGCAAAAAATTTTCAGGATTTCTTAAAATATGTTTTGCCATGATTACTCTCCAATATTATCATAAACTACAAGAAAACCAGGAGTACCAGGATTACCTGCAGTTGATCCCGGATTTGGTGATCCGTTACCGCCTTCTCCACAATCTGTAAAGAATGGAGCTACTCCAGGAATACTATTTGTTGCTCCTGGACTTGATCCAGCGTTACCTGGGTTGTTTACCATAAAATATCCTCTCGAACCTCCGTTACCACCGTTTGCTGTAACTGAAAGTCCTGGTATTGTAGTAGCACCACCCGCATTACCATTTTGTGGACTATTACCTCCTGCTCCATTACCTTGGCTTCCAACTGCAAAAGTATAATCAGTTCCACCTGAAACAGGAACAAAGAAAGCTCCGTAACCGCCGGATCCTCCTTGACCACCTCTTCGGCCCGACACGTCGCCACCCCGGCCTCCACCACCACCGCCACCGCAAGCATAAATCGTTGCGTTGTTTGCAGCTGGGTTTGCAGTGTAAGTTCCATTACCAGAATCTTGAGCAGATCTCATAACGTCTAATGCTCCGCCTGCACTTCCACTTGCAGCACTAACAATTCTACCACTTGAATCAACAGTAATTGAAGCTACGGTAAAAGTTCCTTTTGCTGGTTTTATAATTTTTGGCATATTTATATTCTCCTTAAAAGTTATTAATCAAGCATTTCTACGTATGAAACATGAAAAGCTATATCACTGGCAGCGCCAGCTGTTACAGCAATTAAATCTGTTTCATCCAAATATATAGGTCTGCTAATTAAATCTAATGTTGAATCTGCAGGTACGGAAATTGTACTTGCAATTTTATAATAAGTTGAACCATTGTCATTACTAATTTCTACTGTTACATCAGCAGCGTTAGTTCCATCAATGTTTGCTAATAATATTGTATCAATTCTTACTGCAGTTTCTGCAGGAACATCTATCATAGTTGTTCTGTTAGTGTCACCTAAAGTACCCATAGCATTCTTGGGTGTTAGTGTTGCGATATTTACAAGATTTGGTGTTGCCATTTTTTATTCTCCTTTTAATTTAATATCCGAAAACCATGGAAAAGACAATACCTTTTCCTGCGTTAATACCAGTATTTGATGCGAAACTTAGGGTTCCAGAGCCATTTGTTTGTAATATTTGATTTGCTGACCCATCTGCATTTGGAAAAGTCAAACCATCAAGTACAATGTTTCCTGACCCATTTGGTGTAATAGTAATATTACCATTTGCTCCATCTACAATTGTAATTACACCTGAGTTAGTTCCACTATTAGTATCTAATACAAGATTGTGAGCCCCACTTGAAGTTACAGTAGCATCTGCTGATCCCGTACCAACTTTAATTTCACCAGATCCTTTTGGAAGGATAGCAAAATCTATATTTGTATCGCCACCAGTTGCTGACAGACTAGGTGCATTACCTGTTGCAGCATTTGTAACATCAAACTGATTTACCGCTGATGCTGTTGTTTGAAACACAAGTTGTTCATTACTGTTTTCATCTGTTATACCATGAGCATCATCTATAATAATATTAAATGAATTAGTGTCTAAGTTACCACCTAATTGTGGAGAAGTATCATCAACAACATCTGTTATACCCGTTCCAATAGCTAAGGTATCTATATCAGGATTTGTTCCATCGTTTGCTGTTGCAAAAACAATTTTGTCTCCTTTGTCTGTTGCTGAAAAAGTAAAACTATCTCCTGAACCAGAAGCATATTTAAATTGTACAGTATGTGAACCTGAAGTTGAATTTCTTAAAAAATAAAAAGTTTGAACATCAAGAGGAATAGTTACAATTTGATTACCAGATATTGTACCAGTAAACTCTATCATTCTATGAGAAAGTTCTGCACCAGTAGATCCATCAGAAACTGAAAGTGCTGTAGTTTGTGCACCACCAGCTATTGATTTAGCTATGTAACCACCAGAAATTTGTTCTATAATATTTAAATTAGTATTAGTTTTTGTACCCCATGTACCGGCATTTTCACCGGTTGCCATTAGTTCAACACCAAGAGGTGTATATGTTGATGCCATAATTTTATCTCCTATGCAGCGTCACTATAACTTGTATTTGATCCAGTTGCAACATCAGAATAAGTATCATTTGATCCTGTTGTTACGTCACTATAACTGGAATTTGATCCAGTTGCAACATTAGAATAAGTATCATTCGATCCTGTTGAAAGTGCACTATACGATGTATTTGAACCAGTGTCAATATTTCCGTAACGTTGTATACCAAGTTTTCCTAAACTTGCTGTAAGTTGATCTAAATTTAAACCAACTACATTTGCTGGAGAAATAGAACCTACGGCTGAAGTTGCTGCAACACCAGTTATACCAACCACATCTGCTGGAGATATAGATCCAACACTTGCGGTTGTAGCGACACCAGTTAAATCAACTAAAGTTATTGGTCCAATTTCTAAAGTTCCTAAACTTGCTGTTGCTTCAATACCTGTTATTTCTGCAGGACCAAATTCTAAACCTAACGTGCCTACATTAAATGTAGCTGACACTCCTGATATTGAAGCTGGACCAAATTCTAAACCTAACGTGCCTTGACTTACAGTTGCTTCTTGACCTGTAATTGCTGGAGTTGAATCTAATCTAATTGTTGTTGATCCAACATTTGTTGTAGCTTCTTGACCAGTTAAACCAATCACATCTGCTGGAGATATTGATCCAACACTTGCAGTTGTAGCAATACCAACTAAACCTACAACTTGATTTGGAGATTCACCCCAAGAGTTATCTCCCCAAGCATCTCTACCCCAACCAACTAAAGTACCAGCATACCCCATTGTAGGTGTTGCAAACGTTGACTCTACTCCGGTAACATTAATACCTAAACCAAGACCTACACTACCAACTTGTCCAGTCATTACAAAAGCAGGACCTACTTCTAATAAATATGTAAAGGCTGGAGTTATGCTTCCTATTGAAGTGGTTGATTCTAATCCTGTGATAGATACTGTTTCATCTGCGCCTTCACCCCAATCAGCAATACCCCATGATATTCTACCCCAACCTGTTTCGTTAAATTCTACAGAATCACCTAAAGAAACTGTTGCAGATTGACCTGATAAAGTAACAGAAGAACTTATACCTATTGTACCTAAACTAATTGTAGCTTCTTGACCGGTTAAATCTGCTAATATTAATTGAGTGGCTGTTAATGAACCAACGGAAGTTGTTGCAGAAATTCCAGTTGGTTTAACAGAATATTCTACGCCCCAACCTGAGTTACCCCATTGTTGTCTGCCCCAACCTTCTACATTAAATGATTGTGGTGTACCTAAAGCAGAAGCTGATTCAGGTGCAGTAAGTGATACGCTTATTACATCGTCTTGCCACTCATTAGATCCCCAAGTGTTATTACCCCAGGTTGATGCCATAAGGAGGTCCTCCTTACGCTATACGAATGATTGCGTTACTTGCGTCTGCTGTTGGAAATTGAATTGTAAAAGTTCCACTGGATACTGTTTTGTCACCACCAAAAGCGATAACTGCAACAGCTTTGTCAGATTGTGAGTCATTATAAATTAAAGCACCGTTTGCTGTAAAAGATGCAGAAGTATAACTTACATCAGCAAAATCACAAAATGCAGTTGTTCCAGAAGTTGTTGGTGTAACGCTTGTTAATGTTGCACCACCTGCAGTGTATGCAGATCCAGATGTATTTGAAATTTCGTTTGAAGTTGAATAAGCAGTTGTGCCCGCACCTAAAGATGCATCACTTGTATATAAAGCTATTTTAAAAGTATTACCGCTTGATGCAGTAAAATTATGCGTACCAACTAAAATTTCTTGTTTAAAACTTGTACAAATTGCCGATGTTATTGCCATAAATAATCTCCTACGGGTTTGCTGAGTTTACTGGTATACGAACAGCGCCATCAGTGTAGTCATCTCTTCGTCTTCTACCAACTTGCTCGTTAGCAAACTTCTGTACCTCTTGTTTATACTTATTTTCATATAGTGTCAACATATCTATCGGACCTTTTAAAAATCCATAAGCTTCAGATAAACAACAATATAAAAGCCCATTTGGAAAGTTTAAACTAATATAATTAGTAGTATTTCCTGACTCTAAGGTAGCTGCCATTTTATTAAAATGCACTCTAAATGAATAAGTTTGATCTGGAACTGGGGCTAAAAAAATACGTCCTGAAGTAGTGTCTGTGTTTCCCGTAGCTCCTCCATACATGGAGTAATATTTTGGTTGACCTCTTTTATCAGAAGCTGTTGAAGATACATACTCTTGAAGGTATGTAACATCTTTTTTTTCTAACCAAATATTAGGACCAGTTATAGCTGATGTAGAATCATATACTTGTATACCTCTTATAAACAACGCACCAGCCGGACAATTAATACTTTCTTGACCTACAACTAAATTACCAGATTGTTGAACTCTATCCGCATCAATAGGAACATCTCTCATAATTCTATATTGTGCATTAAGAATTATATTTTCTAAGATAGCTGTAGTTAAAACATTAGAATCTGTTTCTGTGTAATTTCTAATTTGTGTAACTAAATCTGTATAACTTATACCAGCCATTATT
>Ga0098038_1000711_pt1 | contig 14466 bp, 15 predicted proteins | sample 5B_taG_FD_75051 | JGI IMG/M metagenome (GOLD analysis project Ga0098038, IMG submission 75051) | Marine viral communities from the Subarctic Pacific Ocean - 5B_ETSP_OMZ_AT15132_CsCl metaG | ecosystem: Environmental > Aquatic > Marine > Oceanic | place: Pacific Ocean | collected 2015-01-08 | reverse complement strand
GCTCCGGCACCCGCATTTACAAAATTTAATAACTCTTGTTCTTTGAACTCTTCAGGTTCTATACCAAAATCTACTAATATCTTTTCGGGACCATCAGGATGTAGTGGTGGTTCTATTCTTGTTGCACTTACTACCTTACCCCGTTCCAAATGTTTTAGAACTTCCACATCCATATTTGGGCAAGCATACATATCAGCGTGATAAATCATCACAATATCACTTGTCGCCATATCTACTAATGTATCATAGAGTATTGTGTGTCCCAATCTTGTAGGACCTTCATTACGATGTATCTTTACATTATTATCTTTCTCAGCAATCTCTTGCATCCACTCCCAAGTTCCATCATCAGAGAAATCATCTCCCCAACATATCTCATGTCGGTATCCAAGATTCTTTCTGATACTATTGTATGACCATTGTAGATACTTCAAATTATTTCTACTTGGTTGTATAAAACTTATAACTCTATCTTCCATTTGTAATTCTCCAATTTTCTTTCCATTTTTCTTCTGTGTAGTTTTGTTCAAATCTTTTTGTTATTGTATCACTACACAAATCATAAAATTTTTCTGACCTTAGTTTTCTAGCAACTTCTTTAGCTTCGTCCAAATCACCTACTTCAACTGTAGTTAGTGGATGTAGTATTTCTTGTGTGTCTAATCCCTTATATCCAATACAAGGTATACCTTGAAACCCACAATTCATAGCAAATGTACCAGCTGCATGTGTTCTCATCAGATGGACACCTATACTAAAACCACCTAATGTATCTAACCAATCTCTCCAATTCATATAAGGTAAGTAATCTATGTCTTCAATAGCATCTTCTTGGTCTTGTTTTCTACCCATCGATGGTGCTGACATAGGATATCCTATTTCTCTAGCCACTATGTAAGAATCAAACCCACCATACCAACTGACAAAGTTACCACCAATCATTACGCTGTCGTTCCAACCAAACTCTCTTCTGTTGAATCCATCAGTAATCATCAGACTTCTCATAACTCTCACATCTTTACAACCCAACCCAAGATAATAACTTACATCACTTTCATTGTGACAATAAACCCAATCAGCACTAACTAAAGTATTGTAGTAATGAAATTGTTGTTCTACCGAATAGTCTTGAAAATACCAATGAGGACCTTCTTGCATTACAGCAACTTTATCACAACAACTTCTGAATGAATCTAAATCTATGTTTGGATTATTCTTTGGTATTATAACGATACCCAAGTCAAACTTCTCACTTGGTATGTTATTTATATTATAATGTGGTGCATCTAATGCCATCATCCAAGCATACTCAGTTCTAGCATTTGGAAAGTCTCTTGGTATCTTACCATTAACTTGGCTCTCTGAAAAGAATACTACTTTCATATTAACTCTGATATAGTAACAAAATTTAAATCATACATATGTTCTAAATAATCAATGATTAACTGAAAGTGATTAAAATTATCTTCATTCCAAACATTATCATTCCAATCACCGGCTATATGAGATTGAAACATAAAAGTATTGTCATTGTATAAGTTTATATTTTCTGTCTCGTTTATTCCATCACAACCTATAAAAGATTTAGTATTAAATTTAATATCTCTATTTATATGTTCGTGTTTTGCTACCCACTCAAAATGTTTACTAATAACATCAGCACTTTCTTGATTGATACCCCAACCAGGTGACCTAAATCCGTTTGGTTTGTGACCACATTTTTCCCACAAAGATAAACTCTCTTTTATTCTATCTTCTGCTTGTGAATAATTTAGTTCTAAAAACTCTTGTTCTCCTATCTGTTGTTTATTTTGTGGAGATACATCATGAAAATGACCATGATTACTAAGTTCTATCCAATCAAATTGTTTCCAAAAATCTACCCAATCTTTGGTTAGTGGATAGTCATTATGATAATAACTTGGGCTAAATAAATTAAACTTAACTCCAAGTTTTTTATTAAGTTCAGAAAGATATTCTACTTGAATATCACCTTCACATCCCCAACCTTGTTCGGGATGCAAATCATCTATTGCCACTACTAAATTAGTCACTCAATAATCCTATATCTTTTTTAACCATTCTACTTACCATTTCTTGAAATGCAGTTTTAGGATACCAATCTAAAATCTCACGAGCTTTAGTAGAGTCTCCACATAAAACATCTATCTCAGCAGGTCTCATGTACCTCTCATCTTGTACAACATAGTTACTCCAATCACCTATACCAACACAACTAAAAGCGACATCCAAAAAGTCTCTGATACTATGTGACTTACCAGTAGCTATCACGAAATCCTCAGGTTTATCTTGTTGTAACATCATCCAAATACACTCCACATAATCAGGAGCATATCCCCAATCTCTCCTACTATCCAAGTTACCCAATTTTATGTGGTCTTCATAACCTAAATGTACTTTAGCGACACCATCAGTAATCTTACGAGTTACGAACTCTATACCTCGTCTCTCTGATTCGTGGTTAAATAAAATACCACTTACATTAAACATACCATAAGACTCTCTGTAGTTCTTTGTCATCCAATGAGCATATAGTTTAGCAACTCCATAGGGTGAACGAGGATAGAAAGGTGTATTCTCATTTGCTGGATTCTCTACCATCTTACCGAACATTTCGGATGTAGACGCCTGATAAAACTTTATGTCTTTACCATACTCTCTAATAGCTTCCAACATCCTTAAACAACCCATACCAGTAACATCACTTGTTTGTTCTGGTGTGTTCCAACTCTCTCCTACGAAAGATTGTGCTCCTAAGTTATAGACCTCATCAGGATCAGATTCCCTTAGACATCTAACCAAAGAGTTTTGGTCTGTTAAGTCACCATTAACGAAAGTAACTTTACCTTCAAGATGACCTGTGTTGGTTCTATTCTTAGACGATGAACGGCGTTCCATACCATATACTTCATAACCTTTTTCTAAAAGTAAATCAGCTAAGTAACTACCATCCATTCCGTTAATACCTGTTATTAATGCTCGTTTCATTTTGACTCCAATACTTTTTTAAAATCTTCGTATTCTTTAAATTTACCTACACCTGAATGTAATATATTAATATTATGTTTAGAAAGCAATAGAAATTCTTGAAAATTATTATGTTTTCTATCTATGAAAGAATGTTCATTATCTTCATCTTTAACATACATTCTTTTCTGAGGATGTCTTCTAGCATGAACATGTAATATATTCTCACATACAAATTGTAAATAATTTTGACCTAATAACTTTTGAGACATTATAGATAAACCTTCATCATCATTATATATCATACAAGATGGTATATTGACTCCACTCTTTATTAAATCAGCTGATAACACGAGACAAGCACCACTTATCTTTGGTTGTTGAATATAACCGAACTGAAACTCTTCTGTCTTATCATTTATTTCATTCATCTTCTCGATTGACATCTGTGATTTTGCTTGGTTAGGATTCAAGTGTTGTTTATCATCATCTACAAATACAACATCTCTATAGTCAATGTGAACTAAAGGATCCCAACTACTATCCCACATCTTTCTGTCAGCAAAACTTAGTAAGTATCTGTGTATATTTTGTTCATCTGTATATTTTGCTAATGTTTCTATAACTTGAAATGCTTCTCGTGGAAAAAAACTATCTGTTTCACCCCACATTACATAATCTACTTTCTTACAATAGTTGTAGTTTAAATCTCGTCTATAATCGGTGTGGAAATAATACTCGTCTTTTTTTATGATTCGTTTATTTACCTTTAACCTAGCACCCAACTTCATCCAAAACAATTCTGTCATTTCATTAAACTTATATTCTAATTGTTCTGGTGTTATTTTGTCTGTATCTATCTTTTCTATAGCTTCTGACATATTAAAACATATATCTACATCAACATTATAAAGACTATCTTCATCAATATTTTTTAACAGGTTTTCTAATCCATCGAGAAAGTCTTTATACATCTCTATCTCAAACCACATCACATGTGTTCCTATTACATATCTTTTACTTAATTTCATTTTTTATAACCTCGATTAATTCTGTGTAATCATTAGTATCTGTTTCATTTACTTTATGTTCGTAAGTTTTATTATTTATTTTACCAATTATATCAAACACAGGAATGTATTTTTGATTTGATATCTTTTGATAATATGAATCCTTCCCAAAATAATTTGGTCTTAACTCTTTCCCTTGCGTAACATAACTTATGACTGGTCTATCCCACATGGAACTTAATATTGAATTACCACCACAAGGTGTTATAAAATAATCTGTATTTGCCATTAACATCATCTGTGTCATATTGTAATCGTACTTACTAACTAAGTCGTCAAATAAATAAACCTTATCAAAAAAAGTTGGTAAATCTCTATCAGATATAGTTCCTACTCCTTCAACATCTGCTCTAAGAGTTAACTTCTGATTAATTGAACCTACTTCATTTTGGTCTGGTGGAAATTCTTTGTTAGTTGGTCTTTTATAAACAACATTATATCCCATTTCAGTTAAGTATACAAACATATCATATAAACATTTTATGTCAAAGTATCCAAATGGCTCGTGACCATGTTCTAAATTATACTTGTTTGATATAAAAACTAATTTACCCATATCAAACTCATTATTTTTATAATGTTCTCTGTAAGGTGGAACTTCCCACTCTGAATAATCTAAGACAGCAGGTTCTTCTAATGGATTAATTCCATGTATCCAATTATTTGGTAGTGAACCTAAATTAGCAACTTCATTATCAACTGTCCTATAATTAAATTCTTCTCTTACATCTTCACAGAAATAGTAAAATGGTTTCATACCTTTTGATGTTACAATCGTTTTTACTTTATCTCTACTATAATAAGCATATGGCAATGTTAGTGCTAACTCAACTCCAAATTCTGGATTAGTTTTAATAATCATTTTCTACCTTTTTAATAATATGAAATCCTTCAGCATATTTACAATTTGCTTGTATACCACGATACTCTGCCATTCGTTTTAGATTTTTACCTACATCAAGACCAACTTTTTTATATTTATCAAATTGACTTTTATGACATTCTGCTGCTTTAATTTTATCATGAAAAGTATTATCTATATTAACATAGTAATTTATATTAATTAAATTTTCAGTAAGTCTTGGTATTGGTATTTGTTCGTAACAATATACATTAGGAATGTATCTAGCAGCTGCCATTGTGGTTTTGAATGTATTTATGTGGTCTTGATTACTATCTCCAGCCCAATGAGTATAGATAGTATCTATCTCATATTGTTTAATTAATTTTTCTAATTCAGAAACACTTTCTAAACTAAAAGGTAAAGTTAAATCCGTAAAAGGTAGATAATGTATTTCATCAACACCCAATATCCCCACAGCACATTCAGTCTCACTCGTTAGTTGTTCATGTGAACGAATAATTTTATTAGTTGTTTTATCAATTGATTGAGTACCAGTCATACAAACATAAATTACTTTATCACCCCTTTTCTTATGTTTCAGTAATGTTCCACCACACCCAAATTCTATATCATCTGGATGTGCACCGATAGCCATAACATGTTTCATTTTAGGTATTGATTTATCATCTACAAAAACATCAACACCTGGTTTAATACCCACTTCTAACTTATGATACTTCACACCCCAATCTTTTAGCTGATTTTCTGTAAACTCAAACCAATCTTTACCTGACCAATGACCTCTTGAAGTTGATATAATTATATGATTTCCACTTTCATATAATTCATTTATCCTATTCACTACCTTTGGATAAGGTGTAGCATCTTCATAGGGAACTCCACCTTTACATATAGTATCATCTATATCAAAACAATATTTTTTCATGAAACCACCTCATCCCAATATCTTGACACTGTTATATCTTTTGGTGTATTTATTAGATAATCATGACCGTATTTTTTAGCTAAAATAATCTCCATAAAATTTACACCAGCTAAACTTGAAAATATAGAACCACCACCAAATCTTGGATTTATTTCTGTTAATTTTAATTTACCAAATTTGTCTTCTTTCATCTGAACACACAATACCCCAAAGTATTTTGTACCCTCAAAGAATCTTTTTAAAAAAGATATTATCTCAGTATTTAATTCTATCTTACCACAAGTAGAATTACCAGCTTTTACACTAAGTCTTTTTCTTGGGATGATAATTTTTTCTTCGTCTGTTATTAAACAATCAATAGTCCACTCTTGACCTGGTAAATATTCTTGATATATTACCATTGGAGTATCTAAAACAGAAGCCATATCATTTGAATTTTCTATAAGTCTAACACCACGACTACCTCTACCCACTCTTGGTTTTTGTATAATTGGATAATCATCAAAAACCCAAGCATCTAAGGATGTTTTTGGAAGTTCTTTTTCATAAAAGTTACTATAATGTTCATGAAAAAACCATTTATCATTACATAAATCAATTATCTCCGTATCACTCATATAAGAGTTTTCAAACTGAGATAAAAATGATAAGTCCTCGTCACCCATCGGTAAGATTAAGTCTGGTTTTTCATCATCTATTATTTTTTTTAAATCAGATTCACCTGATGGATAATTAGATATAACATATGATTTATCAACCCAACTAAGTCCAACAGCATGTTCGTTACTATCTATAGCAATTATCTCCACATCATCTTTATAACGAGAAGAATTAACCATTTTAATTACACCCAACGCACCAGCCGCACCAGCATATGTAACCATTATTTTCATCAAATAAGTTCCTTAATATCTTCTATACTAAACTCTTCAACTTCGTTTGAAGCAGGTCCTTGTTCTAATATTTTTTCATGTAAGTTTTCACCAGGTTGTAAACCAATGGTTTTAATCTGTAGTTCCTTACCTTCTGGTAAATACTTTTCAGCCATAGCCTTCAATAGATTTTCGATACTCATAGATTTCATGCTTGGGAAATGTATCTCACAATCATTAGCATCTCGCATACAATCATATATCAAATCAACTGCTTGGTCTAATGTCCAAAAGAATCTTGTCGCCTTTGGTTCGGTTACCACAACTTCTTTACCATTTTGTAAAAGTTCTTTCCACTTACAAAGAACTGAACCAGTTGAATAAAGAACATTACCATATCTGACTAATCTAAATTTGATATTTGGATAATCTACTTCATATTGTTTAAACATCTTCTCCATCAATAATTTACTAGCACCATATACCCCAGCAACTTGAGCAGCTTTGTCTGTACTAATACCAAGTATAAAATCTACTCCCTCTTCTACACCACACTCCAATACATTTTTAGAACCAATGACATTTGAATTTGTACATTCTACGGATTGTGTTTCCGCCATACCTACATGTTTAAAGGCAGCTAGATGAAATACACCAGTAACACCTTTCATTACACGATGTACCGAGTGTTTGTTTGTTATATCACCAGTTTCTATTTGAACATATGGAAACTTTTGTTTTAACTTTATAAGTTGTCCTTCATTTCTAGCAACAGTAACTACTTTACCACCTTCATTTAATATCCTTTGTATCAGTTCCCCACCTAAGAATCCAGAACCACCGGTTACTAAATATTTTTTTCCATTTTCAATTTGTATCATTTCTTATTCTCCTAATTAATTATAAAGGTAATTAAATGTTTTTTCCATCCAATAAGGTACAGATTTATCTTTATCAGGTAACCCACTAAAATGCATTACCCAACCAACTTTAGTATGCATCATATCTTCTCTTAATATTTCTTTCTTCAACATACAAGCCATATTGTATTTATATGGTAATAATTTAACATCAATATTCTGTAAAGTCAAGTTAAAATTTAAAGGAGTTTGGTCTGTACCCACTCCATAGGTAGATTGTACTGCTTTAAGATTGTCTTTATGAGTAAAATAAAACTCTCTCATATGGTCAAAAAAAGGTCTATGTATATTGTTTACTATCTGAAATCCACTATTTCCATATTTCCAAAAATCAAACCAAGCTCCATCAAAAACATATTTAGAATAGTGTTCCATTCCTCTAAGTATCCAATCATAACTACCATCATCATGTACAAAACAAAATTTGTTTTCTGTTTCATTAAAAAAATTAGGACAATTAGGATGTACAATTGTATCAGCATCAACTAATAAAATCTGATTTGGCTCTATACCATTAGAATCAAATATATCAAATAAAAAATATCTTTGCCATATTATATGCATTTCATCCATTGGAAGAACTAATTCTTCTAATACAAATAATTCAGCATCATTCTTATCACACCATCTTCTCCAACTCTCTATACTTATATCATATTCTGGCTTACCGGCACCAGTCTTGACATTTATCATAAAAACTATATTCTTATTCATAATTCTCTCCTACCAAATCCCAAGTCTCTTTCATCAATCTATTTCTAACTGTTTTATCAAATCCACTAAAAACCCAAACATAACCATACTTTATAAAAAATGGTGTCTTATCATCACCATCTTGCCAATTATATCGTAATAAATCTTTTCTAGGTAAATGTGATAATCTAAATGGAATCGGTAACCATTCAACATCAATATCTTCCATTTGAACTATATAATTAAGTGGTGTCTGACATGTCCCTCTTTTTAATGTGTTTTGTATTTTTAATATCTCATCTAACCTATCAGTATAAATTTCTTTAAATTTATCAAAAATATACTTATGGCTCTTATTAAAAATAATAAAACCACTATTAAAATACTTACTTATATCTAATTCATATCCGTTGAAGAAATCTTTATAACCTTCTATACTTTCATAAATCCAAGCTAAGTTATCTTGTTCTACACTAATAGTAAACTTACCATTAGTTAAATCAAAAAAGTTAGGGCAATCCCACTTTGGTACAGAAGAAGCATCTATCATTGCTACTTGATTATAATCAACATTATTTTTTTCTAAAAAATTAAAAACATCAAACCATCGTTGAACGGTTATTCTAAACTTTGTTGTATCTTCTATTGATGGTGTATCGTATATTACCAATTCACAATTATTTTTTTTACACCAATACTCCCATGCCTTTTTAGTGTAAGACATCCATTCCCAACCACCGAACTTATCTAACTTTTTGTCCTTTGGTACAACCATTGTTATTACAACTACATTTTTTTTACCCATTTATAACCTCTATCAGTTCTTTAACAGACTCTATACAAGTAACTATTTTACCAGAAAATACTGAGAAAACATTAGCATCTTCTTGATTGACAATGGTAGGTCTAGCATCATCATGTTCTCTATTTGTTAAAACGGTTCTTATAGTATACATAGAACCAATATGTTCTAAATCCTCAAACCCATCAAAATAAACTTTACCAGTATCTATAAACTTATCAATATTAGTTATTTTTGGATTTTCTATAATACCTTTATTTAAATATTTTTTAATGTCATCGCTTACAATCGGTTCATATCCAATAATAGTATCGTGTATAGCATGAACAACGTTACCTAAAACATGATAATCAGTTGAATCATATGGATCTAAACACATAAAAGGACCATCCATTATAACGATACTTTTATTTTTATATTTATTTGGTAGTTTTACGACTGGTTTTTCACAAACTTCAAATTGATATTCTTTTTTATTATCTACCAATTCATTTATTTTTGAGTATGTACTTATGATAACATAATCAAAATCTAAAAATTCTTTTCTATTAGTTTTATGATTTAACTTTAAGTTTATATTCCATAAATCAATATCATCCAATAAAAGTCTTTTTAAACGAATTGGTGAAAACAAATATTCTTCGGCTCTTATCGTCACTTCACAATTTTTAGTGGGTTTTGTTTCTTCATAAAACAATCCCATATCATCCAAAAAATTAATATATTGTTGACCACTAATCAATGAGTTTTCTTTTGATATTGAATAATGATGGTCTATACCTCCATTCATAATACAAGAATGATACTTATTCTTAAAATTTTGTACTGATTCTTTACAATCTCTAGCGGTTTGTTTACTTCGTGGATAGTGATACCCAGCATGTAACCTATATTGATTTATACCAGATGCTGCTTTCATTACATCATCAAGTTCTTCGTGAATAGTTACCCAATTGCCTAACTTTGCTAGTTCTATAGCACTTGTCAATCCAAAAATACCACCACCAACTATAAGAATCTTATTTCTCATCTCTATACCAATTATTACTGAGATTAACATTCAGTTCATCTGGATTAGACACTCTAACTTGTACTGGACCTAAATCAAATGGTAATGAAAATTCCCTATCATCTTCTGCTTGATTTACTAACATAGTTATAAGGTGGTCATATGAATCCATAAATCTTGAATCATCAACTTCTAAATCAGCGACATGTTTGGTTTCCACAAAATTTCTTAATACGGAATCTAATGTTTCCCCATCTTTTATCCTACCCGCAATAAACTTATCATTACCAGGTCTGTCTTTGAATCCAGCTTCTCTGTATAAAAATACATCACCGGCACTATCTACGGCAACAGATAATTGTGGGAAACCAGACTTCCTCATTGATTTACCATCAACTCTAGCCAAAGGTTTTCCCAATACCCCATCACTTAATGCTACCATAGCATACCCAAAATCAACATGTAAATCAGAACACTCTTTTTCTTTTCTTTTATTAAATGTTCTAAAGGTATCTATTAATAACTCTCGCTGTTCATCATTTAGAAAACCTTCTAAATGGTATTTTCTACCATCAACATCTTTATCAACACTATCTGTTATTTCTGTAACACTACCAAAGTCTTCTCTTATAGTTAAAAAATCTATACCAGTACCATTAACTTGATTATTAATGTCTATAATATAATCCAATAAAGGTAAAATAGTATCAACAATTTCTGGTAGTATAATATAATTCAATCCAACTTTCACTTTAGAACCAGTTCTGTTCCTTTCTTTTAAGAACTCAATAATGTTATTCTTAACTAAATTATATGCTTTTTTATGTCTAGTAACGAAATAAGTTGACTCGTCATCTACTCCGTATAAAGAAACTCTCAACGAGTCTAAATCCCATATACCAGGATGTTTCTTTAAATAAGAAGGCGTTAACATGTGAGCATTGGTAATTAATGGAACTCTATGCCCTAATGATTTAGCATGTGATATTATCTCTCCTAATTTAAAATTAGTCAAAGGTTCTAATCCACCTGAAATAGATATAGTAGAATTTTTAGGTAAATTAGTTATTATATTTTTATATCGTTCAGAACCACTTTTTAATACTTCTTTTGGTTCATAAGCAGCACTCTGATTTCTACCACAAAATCCACAATAGTACATACAAGACATACCAGGAAATAATGCTAATCTCAATGGAAAATCATATTCATAATTTATAACTTTATCTATTTTCCCACTCTTAACATAGGGTATCATTGTATTCCAATACTTCCTACCTAGACCTTCATGTAGAATTATATGTTGTAATTTCTCCGACTCTCGTATAAAAGAATTTAATGTCATCAATTCTGCAACAGTTAAATTTGTTTCTTCAGATAACTTTCTTTGTGTATACCAAGGCATTTCTGATAATCTATGTACTATCAATGATGCTTGGTCAAACCATTTTTTTGGTATATATGAGTTATCAAACACTTCTACCAAGTCCGATGGTATATCTTTTTTGTATTCGTTATATAACCAATCTTTAATCATTTATATTGTCCTTTATCATCTTTAAAATTCTTTCACATTGAATTGTTACATCTTTATTATACTGAAAATTAATAGAATCTGTATCATAAAGTAACTCATCAATCATATCAAATAAAGCATCATTACTACCATGATTATGAGTAAGATTTATACCATCAACTTCATGATATTTTTTATCACTTACATCATAATTAAATGTGATGTTATTTATCTTTGGCCATTCTACTTTTAATTCACCATCTAATATAGGATGTAATATGTACAAGTCATGCCAAGTCAATCTATTTAAATAGTTTTTGCTCTTTAATGTATTCCAAATAACTTTTATATCTTTCTTTTTGTCAATACTATTTTGTAATTCTTTTATTTCACTTCTGTAATTAAACACATCATCAACATATAATTTAACATTATTCTTATCAGCTAAATCATATAACTCTATTGCCTTTTGTAAATCATCAGTAAATGGTTTTTCACAAAAAATATTCTTGCCATGTTCTAAACAAGTTTTAGTTATTTCATAATGTGTATTATCTGGCGTTACTACAAAAACCCAATCAACAGAATCTAATTTATCCACATAAGTATCTTTACTTCTACATATAAACTTTACATCTGATATTAATTTTAGTTTGGAGTGTATTATTTTTCCCCAATAACCATAACCTATTAATCCTACATTTATCATCTAAACTTCCAACATCCTAACTAAATCTAAACCTATTTTATGACATGTATTTATTTTACCAGATAATATAGTAATAACATTACTTTTTTTTCTATCGATGAATATCTCTGATACTCTTGAATCATCATCATTTATTGGTAAAGCTCTAATAGTTCTCCAATACCCATCTTGTTGAACATCCTTTAGAAATGGAAAGTATTTAGCAGATTTATCATAAATAGTATTTATGTCAAAATTATCATTAGTAAAATTATTTTCACTTGATTCTTTTAATACGGAATACTTAGGATTATATAATAAAAATTTGTTTTCTTCGTTTCCTTTAGGCATAATACTACAGAAAGGACCATCCATTATAGTTAAACCAAAAGGTTTACTTTTCATTTTAAAAATTGGAATAACCACATCTTGAAATTTTAATTTTAACTCAGATACTCCTAATTCTTTATTTACTTTATTAACATTTGAGTAGGAAGTATTAATTATATAATCGTAACCATCAGCGCTTTCATATGGTGTATTTAATCTTAAATCTAAACCATCTATTTTTTTATAAATTAATTTCTTTAGGATATGATAATCAAAAACTCCTTCATATACTTTAACTGAAAAGGAAATGTGGCTTTTATCAATTAAATTATCAGATGGATAATCATTATAAAGATGATTTATCTTTAGCTTATCACAAAACTCCACATATTGTAATGGTGAAACATTACTATTTTTATCAGCAATCATGTAGTGATTTGGAAAAGAAGAAACTATAGATTCACTATAATGTTTTATAAAATATTCCAAACCATGTAAACTTTGTTTAGCAGTATCGAGACTTCTCGGATAATGATAACCAAAATGTATCCTATTATGATTTAGTTTTGACGCATTCATCATGATATCAGAATCTTTTTCTATTATAGTTACCTCATGTCCAGCTCTATCTAACTCATGACCTATCGCACAACCAAATAAACCAGCACCTATTATCAATATTTTACTCATAATCGACACTCGATAGCTGATTAAAAATATTATACCACCTTTCACATAGTTTATTGGGATGATATTCTCTAAGATAAGTTTCTCTCATATTGTTAAGAATATCCTCGTTATAATTGTTTATAAATGTTTCTAAGACATCGTATAAATCAGAACAATCATACTTAAATGGTATATATGTTTTATTTTCTTCCCAAACATTTGAGCCGAAATCATACCTTGACATATTCTCTTTACATATTGTAGTTCCTAATTGTACTGCCTCACCGTCACCTTGTCTGATTTCACCCATACCAAATGGTGAAATACAAATCTTTGAATTATATAATATTTTCATATACTCTTGAAACGGTTTCCTACCATAAATAACATTATATTTTTTTGATAACTTTTCTACAACATCAAATATATCTTTTCTATGTTGTTTATATAAATCATCATTTTGTATCGTGTGGTCATAACCTTTCTTATCTGAATCACCACTACCAAATATAGCACAAACATCTATGGTTTTATTTTTATTTATATTAAGATACTCTTTATGTGATGGAACATTAGCCATCATATTCCATCCTGTTAACTTAATATTATCCCATGTTTTATCTGAAATATCATAATATAAATCTAAACGATTGTTCTCATCAAAAAACCATTTATTAAAAGATTTCGATATTTTATAATCATCTTTATCTTTATGTAACTGATTCTTAAAAAGATGTATAGCATTACTATCTTTAAAAACTTCAATAGCACCCATCAAAGAATGTGAATCAGATCCATCAAATAAAAAATAATCTCCACCATCAGAAATTTTATCAATATTATCCAAACCCCACTCTACACTATCTTTTAATGAAATTTTCTTATCTATAAAATCGTTCATTCCAATGAACATATAATCAAAATCATCCGATTCTGTTAGTTCAATGCTATAGTCTCTTAGAATATCTTTTACGAATATAAGTGGTCTAAAAGTAGGTTCGTTTCTATTGAGAAATGGATTATGTATTTTAACTTTTATCATCGATGACATTCTCAATATATTCTTTAAGATTCTTTGTGGGATTCCACTCAAGAATGTCATTAGCTTTGGAATAATCT
>Ga0098038_1000710_pt1 | contig 14476 bp, 5 predicted proteins | sample 5B_taG_FD_75051 | JGI IMG/M metagenome (GOLD analysis project Ga0098038, IMG submission 75051) | Marine viral communities from the Subarctic Pacific Ocean - 5B_ETSP_OMZ_AT15132_CsCl metaG | ecosystem: Environmental > Aquatic > Marine > Oceanic | place: Pacific Ocean | collected 2015-01-08 | reverse complement strand
GGACAAGGATATGCTGATATACCAAGAAAAATACAGGATAAAATAGATCCTTTTTATGCTACAAGTAGCATATCATTAACTAGTGGCGTAGGAACTTTACCTACGTTTTACAATATTATAAATATTTCTGCAGATAGTAGATTAACTGACGTAGAAAGAATAGAAAAATCTAAATTGAGCTTTTTATTATCTTCACCATTAACAGCTCCTTCCACAACATTTCCAATATACTATATAACAGGTGGTACTATAACGGTTAACCCTAGTAGTTTATCAACCGTGCAGATGGATTATGTTTCTGTACCAGCTGATCCTAATTGGGGTCATACTACAGATTCTACTACAGGAGCGTTAACATTTGATAACACTGTTGGTAACTTTACAGATTTTGAACTTCATCCATCAGAAGAAGTTGAGTTAGTATTAGGTATATTAAAATATGCTGGTGTGGTAATAAAAGATCCATCTGTTATACAAATGGCTACTCAAGAAGACAATATTAAAACACAACTTGAAAATTAATATAAATGGGATTATTAGGAACAACAAGTGAACAAGCGTATTACGAAGGCGACAACCTTGGTAACTATAGATACACATCATTAGCTAATGTAGTTAACAACTTCATGGTTGCATACGTTGGTGATGGTAAATTGATTGACAATGTTAGAAAATCAGACGTGTTGTTTCATGCTAAAAGAGGTTTACAAGAGTTTAGCTATGACGTTTTGAAAACAGTTAAAGCTATAGAAGTAGAACTAGGACCATCACTATCTTTGTCTATGCCTCAAGACTATGTGAGCTATGTTAAATTGACTTACATTGGATCAGACGGTATTAAAAGAATTATATATCCAACTACTCTTACTATTAACCCTACTCAAAATCCAGCTCAAGATGAAAATTATGACTACATATATGATGACGCTGGTGATATAATAGAAGGTGATTCATATACTGAAGAAAAATGGAAAAACTTTGACACAGATAATATAACTGGTAATTTAGCCTCAGAAGATGATTACTACATAGGTACTGATGAGTATTTACAGTATGTTGGTGGAAGAAGATATGGTTTAACACCAGAGCATCAACAAATAAACGGTTACTTTACAATAAATGAAAGAACAGGTGCTTTTAATTTTAGTAGTGATTTATCTGGTAAAGTAATAGTACTAGAATATGTGTCTGATGGTTTAGGTACTGATGCTGAAATGAAGATACATAAGTTTGCAGAAGAAGCGTTATACAAGCATGTAGCGTTTAATGTTTTAGCGACAAAAAGAAATATACCTGAGTATATAGTTCAAAGATACAAAAAAGAAAGAAGAGCAGCTCTTAGAAACGCAAAACTAAGGTTATCTAAACTTAATTTAGAACAGATAACTCAAGTGATGAAAGGTAAGAGCAAACACATAAAAAACTAATAAGTTATGCCTGAGATTAAAAATAATTTTATCCAAGGTAAAATGAACAAAGATCTTGATGATCGACTTTTACCAAACGGACAATATAGAGACGCTCAGAACATAATAATAACAAAATCTGATGATTCTGATGTAGGTGTTTTACAAAATGTAAAAGGTAATAAACTACCTTATCCAGATAGTGTTAATATTATAGCTCAACATCCTAAAGCAGAAGTAATAGGTGTTTATGTTGATAATCAAAAAGATAGAGTTTTTTATTTTGTTACAGATAGATCGTCAGGTGTTTTATCTGATTTAATAGGGACCCCGGGCTCTAATGGTAATCCACTTGCTACTTCAGATACTTTTCACGCTATATATTATTGGAGTCAGTCTAGTGAAAATGTTACACCTAAAATTATTGTTAAAGGTAATTTTTTAAACTTTTCAAAAGATTATTTGATTACAGGTGTAAGTATGATAGATGATTTATTATTTTTTACAGATAACTTAAATCAACCAAGAAGAATAAATGTACAAACTGCTATAGATAATCCTTCGTTTTATAATGATGAACAAAAAATAAGTGTTGCTAAATTCGCACCTTTTTATCCTATTAGATTATTAGATTCTTCTAATGCTTCAACAATGTCTGCTGACTCGGATATAGAATCAGATTTTTTAAGAAATCAATTTGTTAGATTTAGTTATAGATTTAAATATACAGATGGAGAATATTCCACTATGGCACCATTTACACAAGCTGTATTTATACCTAAGATATACGAAGGATCAGCAACTGGATTAACAGGTACTCAAATAACTGAGATGTTTGATACTTCTGAAATAGAAGATATGGTTAATTTTATTAACAAAGTTGTTTTTAAAATACAAATGCCTTCTACAAGTTCAACAGTATTACAAGACAACAACATAAAATCAATACAGGTTTTATCAAGAGTAGATGGTGATTTATCGGTAAGAGTTATAGATGATATAGAAGCATCGTCAGCATCAGTAACTAGCGGTGTGTTAAACTATACTTATAAATCTTTTGAACCATTTAAAACACTTCCAGAAGATCAAACAACAAGAGTTTTTGATAATATACCTATTAGAGCTAAGTCTCAAGAAATAATAAGCAATAGAGTAGTGTATGGTAACTATACTGAAAATAGAAGCTTATCTAACACTGTATTAGATTTTGATGCAGACACTTCACTTAAAAACTCTGTAACAAGTACTAATGATGATTATTTATATAACGAGTATAAATATCACTCTGTAAAACAAAGAAGAAATTATCAAGTTGGTGTTGTACTTGCTGATATATTTGGTAGACAAACACCTGTATTGTTACCACCAGCAACGTCAACTAAAACTTCAACTGAAAGATCATCTGTATATATTCCAGCTAAAGATCCTACAACATTTAGTTCAAAACGTTGGGACGATTACGCTAATAATTCTACAAACAGTGTTAACTGGGGTGATGTTCTTAGAATTAGATTTAATCAACCAATATCAAACGCTTACAGCGCTGATAATCCTTATGGTTGGTATTCTTATAGAGTAGTAGTTAAACAACAAGAACAAGAGTATTATAACGTTTATACTACTGGAATGCATAGAGCTGCTACAAACATAGGTTTTATAAACTTAAATGGTGACAATGTAAATAAAGTACCTAGAGATGTTACAGATGTAAGCAGAGAAACAGGTATTGCTGGTAGTGAAGCAAGATTGTATCCTAAAGTAATAAATCACAATAATGCAAGCACAGCTTTTGCTTCTTTAATGTCAAATGGTGATTTGTTTGATGTTTTAGAAATAGGTACTCTTTCAGAATTTGGTTATGACAATACTGCTACCGCTACTGAAAATAATTTTGTTGATGAGTTAAGTGGATTGCTATTGGCTAAGCTGCCTGCTAATCAAACTAATTTTCCAGCAATTGGCTCTAGACAAGGTAAGATAGCTGTTTTTGAAACTGAACCTTTCAATTCTAAGCTAGATATATTCTATGAAACTTCAACAGCGGGTTTAATATCGGATTTAAATACAGTTATAACAGATTCTTTAACAGGTATAACTAGTATAACAGCCACGCTGTTACTTAATAATGGTGGAACTGGTTTAACAGAGGCTACTCACGCTGGAGACAATATTTTTGAAGTATTTGCTAATAATGCTAGTGGTATACAAAATGCAGATTTAGAATTAATATCTGTAACTGATTTATCTGATAATGATGTTAGTTCTAGCTTTGAGTTTGATAACACTATTAATAAGGTAAAAACAGTTGATGAGTTTTATTATGGCTTAAATGGTAATGAATATTCGTTTAAGTTTAAATCAACATTTAGCAATGAAGAATTTACAGAGATTATAAATATATCTTTACAAAATATTGTACCTACAATTAACTTTCCTATAAATCCAATATCTATAGACCACGAAACAACAGTAGGTTCTTTTGTTGGTATTGTTAGAGGTGTTAACGGAACAGTTAAAGAAGGTTTTGAATCTAATGATATAGTATTTGAATTGGTTGATCAAACACAGATAGGTGGTAAATATGCTGTATCTAGCTCTGGACAAATTACTACAGAAACCGTATTAGTATCTGACAAGTCTGATGTTTTACAAATAAAAATTATTGATTCAGATGGTGTAACAGAATCATCTATTGGTAGTTTAACAATAAATACTAGTAGTACACAATATAGTCCTTTTTATATCTCATCTATTGGATATTTTGATAGTAGTTCTGCTGAAGATAAACAAACAAGCGTTTTAAAGTATCATACTGGTGTTAGTGATACTCCAATAGTTGGTGATTTTGTTTATACTTATTTTCCAAATTTAGGTCAATATACAGCTTTTAACACGCAGGGTCAATGGTACACTATGAGTGAAAACCCGCAATTAACAGCAATACCATCTTTTAAAACAAATTCTACTGGTGAAGTTATTGAGATTAGCACACAGTAAAGTAAACATTAAACATGTAATATAAATTAAATGGCATATACATTAGAAATATCTTATTTTAATTCGGTTGTTTTAAAGCCAGATACTACTGTAGCACAAGTACCTGCTAATAATTTAGATGGTACACCTTTTACTATAACAGACGCTACTGCTCAATCAGGTGATTGGCATGTTGAAGAGTCAAGAATAAAAGGTGGTTTTAATGAAGATTCTATGGGTTATGGCGTTAAAGCATATATAACTGATATAAACTATAATTTAAATCATAGAGAAAACGCTATGATTTATTCAGGTATATTTAATACTAAAACAGGTGTTAATCAAACAAACGAATTTAGTTCTGCAAAAGCTATAACTAGAGCTGTTGATGCTGCTAATGGTAGTATACAAAAACTATATGCAGAAGATACTAATTTACTTATATTTCAAGAAGATAAAGTAAGTAGAGCTTTAATTGATAAAGACGCTATATTTACTGCTGAAGGACAAAGATTAAGTGTATCAGGTGCTCAAGTAATAGGACAAATAGTTCCTTATTCAGGTAGATTCGGTATATCTAAAAACCCTGAAAGTTTTGCAGTATATGGTAATAGAAAATACTTTTCTGATAAAAACAGAGGTTCTATGATGAGATTATCTCAAGACGGTATAACACCAATATCTATGTTTGGTATGTCTGATTATTTTAGAGATAGTTTAAGAAGAGCTAGCAAGGTTTATGGTGTTTTTGATGAACATCATAAAAAATATGTAGTATGTGTAAAACAAGATAATAGTAGCTCCACTGTTAGCTTTGATGATAGTAATAATGGTTGGATAAGTTTTTATTCTTATGAACCTAATTTTGGATTTAGTTTAAATGCTAAATATTACACTTTTAATGAAATTGATTTATATGAGCATTATGCTAATGAAAATAGAAACTATTTTTATGATAACGCTTATGTAAGTACTATAGATTTAATAGCTAATCAAAACCCATCGGTTGTTAAAAACTTTCATACAATAAATTATGAAGGAACAACTGGTTGGAAAATGAATTCTTCTGTAACAGATTCGTTACATTCTGCTTACACTGTATTATCAAATGAAGATACGACCGTAGCTTCTAGTATACCAGTTAACTTTGTTAAAAAAGAGAATAAATACTACGGTCATTTAAGAAACAATACTAGTACGAATACAACTGGACAAGTAGTTGGTATAGATGTATCTGGTATAAAAGGATTTTTTACAAAAGTACAATTAGAAAACAATAAAACAACTGCAGCTGAATTATTTTCAGTATCACACGAGGTAGTGTTTTCATCAAATTAATAATTAAAATGGGATTATTTACTAACAATGCTGCTAAAAAAGCAGAAAAATTAATGAGCGATGCTCAAAATAACTTAAACGACGCGTTAGCAAGTAGACAGGCTATAATTAATCCTTATGCTGGTGTTACAGATTTAAGTGGTTTAATTAGCAATCCATTTGCTAATCTGCAAGTTGCTACAGAAGCCGCAGAGTTTCAAGCAGAAGAAGCAGATTTATCACTAGCTAGCACGTTGGATACATTAAGAGCTACAGGCGCTGGTGCTGGTGGTGCTACTGCTTTAGCACAAGAAGCTGCAAGATCAAAAAGAGGTGTTGCTGCTAGTATAGAGCAACAAGAAGCTCAAAACGAAAGATTAAGAGCTCAAGGCGAGCAACAAGCGCAACAAGCTAGAATGGCTGAGCAGCAAAGATTACAATCCGCGCAAGCAATGGGAGCTGCTTATCAGTTTGAAGCACAAGAAGGTAGAACAGTTGCTGATTTATCTAGAACATCAGCAATGCTGCAGGGAGCTAGCCAGCAATACATGGACGCAAGAGCAAGTGGAGGATTTTTAGGTGGATTAGCAAAAAGTTTAATAAGCGCGGGTGGTGAAGTAGGAGCAGCTGCTGTTATGGCTTCAGATAAAAAATTGAAAAAAAAAATTAAATTAATAGGTAAATCTCCAAGCGGTTTAAATATATACGTTTTTGAATATATAAATAAATTATTAGGCGAAGGAAAATGGCAGGGTGTTATGTCGGATGAAATACCAAGAGAAGCTATTGTTAAAAACTTTATTAGCGAATATGACGGTGTAGATTATTCTAAAATCGACGTTGAATTTAAAAAAATATAAATATGGCATTACCAGTTATAAAAGCAAAAACATACAACTACGGATCGTACGCAAATCCACAACAAGTTAGATTTAAACAAGAGTTTGGCGCAAGTTTAGGTGAAACTGTTGGTAAAGCAGTAGGGCAAGTTGCTGGAGCTAAAGTTAAAAAACAAAAACTTGATAAATTAAAAGAAGCACAAGACACTAGAGATAGATTAGCTACTGAAAATAAATTTATAGAAGAAAACGCTCCATCTTATTATGAAGTTTATGGTAAAGAAAACGCTTATAGCTTTAGTGAGTTTATGAAAGACAATATAACTTATGATGAGGACAGTGTTGATATGAAATTTCAGAAAAAAATTAATAGAGAAAATTTATTAAATGTTGGTAATTTAATAGACAAACTTGATAATGATGGTATTGATTACACTGATAAAACAATGATAGCTAATTTAAGCTCGGTAGATTTACAAAATATATACGATAAAAACGCAATTAAAAACGGAGCTTTAATAGTTAGAACAGATAAATCTACTAATCCTCCGAGTATGAAATATTTTTTACCTGATTACTCACCTGATTACTCAAAAACATTTAAAATCGATAAAACTAAACAACCTGGGCAACAGTTTGTTGGACAACCAACTGAAAGAGAAGTAGATATAATGTCTATTTTTAACCATAAATTAACACCTAAATATAATGATAATGTTTTAACTGATGAAAAATATATGTTAGCTAATGAAGATAGTTTAAAAAATTTATCATTAGATTATGTTAAGCAAGATATTAGAATGAGTGAAGATAATATTAATGGTAGAATATATGAAGTTATTGATACAGAAAAATTGTTTGAAGATCCAAATATAAACTTTACACCTGGAATTAATGCTATTATAAACGACTATGGTGAATCTATATGGGTTGACACTGAAGATGATGAGAAAAGTTTTGTAGGTCCTTATACTGGAAGTGATGAGCAAAAAGAGAAAATTAGAAAAAAGCTAACAAAGGATTTAAAAGAGAAAATAGGTAAATTTAGATTAAGTAGTACTAAATATACTGTACCTGAAGGTGAAGAAAGTAGTTCCAGCTCTGAAGATTTTTACAACAAAGTTAATAAAGCTGTTAAAACAGAAAGCGGTTTGAAAAAACTAATAGGAACTACGATAAATCTTGGTGGTGGTAGTAATAGAATACTAGAAGTAAAAACTGAATTCTCACCAGGTTTTGTAGGATCGTCGGATTTAAAAGGACCAGTTATATCAATAGATCATATGGGTTTAACAGAAGGTGAAAAAGCACCAACGTTTGATTTAGGTGATAAAGATGATTTTGCTAGGCTAATGCGTTTAACAAATGGTTTTGGAGAATTTGGTAATGATAAAAGCGGTAGAGATAATATTAACGCGATAATAGCTGATTATGATAATTTATCACAGATAACTAATATTGAATAGCATGGCAAACGGAAACGAGCTAAGAGATCTTGCTAATAAATTAAGATCTGAAGAAAATCTTAGTACTTCTCAAGTGCAGAGAGATCCTAGATATATTGCTAAGCAAGAAGAAATTGCTGAACTAGATAGAAAAAAGATAAGCGAGCAAGCTAGTGTTGTAGCTAAAGATGTTCTTGTTAATATTAATAAAATAGACAAAGAACAAATTAAATCTAGCGTTGCTAGTGAGTATTTTGATTTAAATAATTTAGAAAGTAGAGATGAATCTGTAAAAGTTTATAGAACTCTTAAAACTGGTGAAACAAGGTTTGATGGTAAGTTTGAATCTAAATATAAATCAGATGAAGAATATGACGATTATTTAAAAAGTTTTTATAGAGATAGGTATGATGACTATGTTTTGTTTAAAGAAAGTGGTGAAGTTGTTAAAAACAAAACAACAGATTCGTTAAGTAAAACTTTTATTGACGCGCAAAAGTCAAAAAACTCTGAACAAATATTTAGAAATATACCTAAAGATATACGTGATGAAATTGGTATTGATGATTTAACTGGTTTTAGTAGTTTTGAGCAAGGTGGTAAATTTATTGAAGATCAAGTTAATTTATATAAAAAATCTGTAGAAGAAAATAATAAAAATTATTTAACATATAAAAATAATTTTAAAGTTTTTTCTGATAAAATAAACAATATAGATGCTGAGTTAAAAAAAATATCTAGAGGTGATTTTAAAATGGACGCGCTTGATTCACCTAAAGAAATAGAAAGATTCAACGAATTAATAAACCAACGTAATCAAATTATATCTGAAAACCAACCAAGTTTAAAAGCTGTATTTGATGATATAAAATTAGAAAATGAATCTTTGGATTTTATGCTTAAGAATATTAAAGACAAAAATAGTCAGTTAAACGACGCTGCTATAATATCAAAAGCATTGGGTAAAGACTATAGATGGAGAGCTAGAGCGGCTCAATCTTTTGAAGAGTTTTTTTTAGGATCAGGAGCTGAGTTTGTTGGTTTAACAAGTAAGGTTTTAACAAAGCTTGCTAGGAAAACAGGTGGTGGTAGTATACCTGGTCAAATAATAACCAAAGGATTAGATTATATAGATACTTTAACTGAGGGTGAAGTTGATAAAATGTTTGATACGGTTGGCAACTACGTGTTGAATAATGCTACTAATTATAATCAAAAATTAGCTGAAAAAAGAGAGATTAATTTACCAGCACCTATAACTTTAGATGATATTGGTAATAACAATGTGGGTTATGGTGATTGGTTTGGAGAAGCTTTTGCTAACAATAGTCCTTCTATATTAATAGGTACTGTAGGTGGAGGAACTGCTATTGCTGGTAGGGTTATGGTGGCTAAAGCTGTAAAAAAAGGTGGAAAAAAACTTATTGATAAAGCAAAAAAAGATGCTTTAAAGTATAATAGAGCTTCAATGGACACTACAATAGGTGCTTTTTTTGTTGGTGAGACTGGTGATAAAGCAACAGATATGGAGCTTAAACAAAGAAAAGCTTTAAAAATATTACCAGAAAAAAAAGAACAATTAAAAAACCTAGACCCTAATAGTTTTGAAGCAAAAAATATAAGTCAACAAATAAAAGATTTAGAAAGAATCAGTAGTTATTCATTAGCTCATAAAGCTTTTACAGCTTATGGATATGGTGGTTCAGCTGCTTTTTTTGAAAGACTACCTTTAAAGTTTTTACAAGAAGCCAGTGATTACAGTTTAAAGTATGGTAAAAATAAATTTAAAAAAGAAGTTTATAATAAAATACCTAATTTTACTAAAAATTTATTAGGTAAAGTAGGTTATGAAGGCGGTAAAGTATTATTAAAAGGTGCGACTATAGAGCAACTTGAAGAGGTTGGTACTCAAATAGCTCACAACGCTTTAGATATATTTGTTTTAGATGAAAATAAAAGTATAACAAGTGGTTTAGATAAAGATTTTATTGCTAACAACTTCGTGACTATTGGAGCTATTACAAGTCCTAAGGTTGCAATGAATATGCAACAAGCTTTTGCTCATGAATTTTCTACAAGAGATGAAGTTTTAAATATAAGAAAACTAAGATTAGAGTTAGATAATATAAGAATAGACATTAAAAACTCTGAAGGGCAAGATCTTCTTGATAAAAGAAAAAGAAAAAACGAAATACTACAAGAGTTAGCACTAGCGGGCGCAACTTCTATTCAAAAGTTAAATTCAATGACTGGTGATCAAATAGAGGAAGCAGCTGATATAAAGAGGCAGATGAGAGAGCTAGATAAGCTCGCTAATAGAATAGGTGGCGCTGGTAAAAAAGGTGCTAATACAGATGTTGAAGTTAAAAAAATACAACAAGATTATGAATTTTTACAACAAAAGCTAGAAACATTATTATCAAGTCAAAAAAATAAAATAAAAAAATGGTTTGATAATTTTATTAAAGAGAGTGCTGATGATGAAGGGTTTGATTTAAAGTCTGGACCTGACGCTCAATATCACTTGGGTTTATATGATTTTTATGGTGATGCTGCTAAAATGATGATGCCAGAAAATGGCGAGTATATTGAATATACAGATGGCGAGCTAGTAAAACAATCAGATGGTAGTCTTGGTTTTGATTTAACTAATTTTGAAGCTGTAGAAAATAAATTAAAAGAAAAAGGTATAGATCAAGATGCTATAGATGAAATAAAAGCTAAATTTAGTGAAGGCGCTAATGCTGCTCAAGCAGGTAATAACATTATAATTAATGAAAAAGCTTTAATAAATAATATATTAAGAGGTTCAAAAGGTGATGCTAAATACGCTGCAATAGCACCATTAGAAGAATTATCACATTTAAGAAATAGAGCATACGGACTTGTTGATAAGGACGGTCAAATGACTGAAAAAAGTAAAAAAGCAGTAGAAGAAGCTGTAAAAGTACTTAATGAAAAGAAAGAATTAAATAGGATAAAAGAAGATGATTACAATGCTTTAATGCGAAGATTAAACGCGTATGAAGGTGATTCTGAAGAAATATTAGAACAAATTAAAAACGCTATAGTTTTAGGTTTATTAGATATTTCTGATATAGAAACCATGTATGGTTTTCAAGATTTTGTTAGAGGTTTTGTTGGTGATGTATTTGGTGAGTATAGCTGGATGTTTGATTTAAGCGATGCTAACGATGTGTTTAGATTTGCTAAAAATTTTAAAAGACAAGTAGAAAAACAGCAAGTTATAGCATCTGCACCAGAAGAACAAGAAGAAGTAAAATTATCTAAACCTGTAGGTGATCAAATAAAAGCTTTAGTACCGCCAGGCACAACTAAACAACAATATGATAATCAGGTAATTGGCGACGTGTATACTGATTTAGTTGTTGGTAACACATTAAATGGTTTGATTAGAGGTCAATTAAATAAGTTTGGTGTTACTGGTGATAATGTGTTTGGTAAACCTATAAATAACTTTGTAGAAGATGTTAAGCAACAATTATTTGAAAGAAGTTTAACAAGATTTAATCCTGAAACAAATGATGATTTAGGTGGATTTGTTGTTAGTGAGTTACAACAGTTTAGAATAGGTGATGTAGTAAATAGATATAGAAGAGAGCAAGCTGGTAGTTTAGATGTGCAAATAGGTGAAACTGGTTCTATAAGAACACCTGTTGCCGATGAAGTTGACATAGATATAAAAACTACAGAAGCCCCAAGATCTGAGTTGAAACAAGGCTTAATAGTTAACGGCGAAAGACTTGTTGATAAAAAACTTGAAGGTGAAATTGAAGCTAATACTATTGAAATAATAGAAGGAGTTACGCCTGAAATAAACGATAAAGATTTTAAAACGTTTGTTAAAGATGCTGCTCAGCAAAAATCATTTAAATCTATAAAGAATAAACTAAAAAATATTGAACAATTTTTAGAAGATAATATTAACGTTTTATTTGGTGGTAAAAACTTACCTATAGCTACGCTTGTAGCGATGGAGCGTAGAACACCAGCTGCTGATAGAATATTCACAGGTGAACCTACTAGATTAACCACACAAAAACAAATAGATAAAGCTATTGATGAAGGTGATTTTTATGTAGAAAACGAAAAGCAAGGACCTTCAAAATATCCTAGAAAAAAACCTACTATAGAACAAGTTAAAAACTTTTTCTTTAATGTAGGCGCTAGTACTAAAGGAACAAGAAAAGATGGTTTGGTTAACGCTATAGCATTTAGCTTATTTAGAGATATGGCTCCAGGCGTTATGAATAGATCTAATATAGTGCAAGAAGATATAGCTAAAATATCTGCCAAGTTAGTTGTTGACCCACGTGTTAAGTTTAGTGAAGCTGTAGGTGATATAATAAATATAAGAAGTTTACTTGAATTAGAAACTAAAGGTATAGATAAGCTTTTAGATTTATATGGACAAAATTCTACATTTGATATTAAAAGCGATACTGGTAGAACTAAGTTTATAAAGTTTATTAAAAGTAATTTATTACCTTTAATGCCTAAAGAGTTTTGGTTTAGCTATAATAAAGATGGTGATGTGATTAGTTCTGTATTTACATATTCTAACGCTAGTTTTGGTTTATCAATGTCTTCATATAAGTTAGGTGATACAATTGATGGTAAAAAATTAAAAGTAGGTGATCCTAGAATAGGCATGTTTAAAAAGCCAAATGAAGCTAAAGCATATGATGATTTTAAAAATAAAGTTTTTGCTATTGGTAATGATAAAAACACTAATTTTGGTGATGGAATAGAAGCTGTTAAAAATGAAGACGGCACTGTTACAAATGTTGATTGGACTTTAACTAAAAAATATACCACAATATTTGGTAAAAAAGATGGTTTTGTAGACAAAATAAAACAAGGAATTAAAAATGGAGATATAAAAAAGTGGAATAAAAATGTAGAAATAATACATAAAGAAATGTGGAAACGTTTTAACGATGCTATTTCTAAAGATAGAAAAGGTGTAATTTCAGGAGGTATTGGAACATATTTAAAACTAGTTGGAAATGATCCTCAAGCTTGGCATAGACTTGGCGCTCAAATAACTGGTTATTCTAATGAATTAACTAAAAGAAAACCTACTGATAAAGGAAAAATGCCAAAAGGTGGTTTTTTCACTATAGAGTTTGAACACGCGATGCCTGCTACCGCGGCTTATCTATATCTAATGGATAGCGCTTTATCAGACTCTAACTTTAATACTTCTTATGATTTAATTATTAAAAATTACAAGTTAATAGTTTTAGACAAAGCTATGGACGACAAACTTAGAAACGCTAGAACTAAAAAAGGTTATAGCCTACAAAGACGTATGCCAGATGATTGGAGTGTAGTAGAAGGTAATTGGTGGCAAAGATATTTTAATGATATTGTATATGCTCAAGATGGTGGTATTGATCCTAGCTCAATAATAGGTTTAGATGGTAGAACTTTTTCAGAAACTTTTGAAGTTGATGCCGCTGGTAGATCAACTAATAAAAACATAGAAACATCTAAGAAAAAAGCTTTTAAATCAAACTTAAAACAACCTAATGTTAAAAAGTATAGTTTTTCAAAAAGCGCTAGTGGTTTATTTAACGATCTCAATAATCATGACAAAGCTTTACGTAATGCTAGAGATTTGAATGCTCCTAGAAAAGGTATTAGTATATTTGATTTTGATGATACAGTTGCTACAAGTAAAAGCATGATAATAGTTACTATGCCTGATGGTAAAACTAAAAAGATTACACCTGCTGAATTTGCTAAGCAACATAGTGCTTTAGAAAAACAAGATGCTGAATTTGATTTTAGTGAATTTAATAAAGTTATAGATGGTAAGCCAGGTCCATTAGCCGCTAAAATTAAAAAACAAATAGATAAGTTTGGTAATAAAGATGTATATATATTAACAGCAAGACCACAGGCTTCTGCATCAGCTATAAAAGCATTTTTAGATGGTATAGGAATAAAATTACCTTTAAAAAATATAACTGGTTTAGAAAACGGTACACCACAAGCAAAGGCTAATTGGGTTATAAGTAAAGCAGCTGATGGTTATAATGATTTTTATTTCACAGATGATGTGTATAAAAATGTAAAAGCTGTACAAGAAGCTCTTGAAGTATTAGATGTTAAATCAAAAACTAGATTAGCATATGCTGATAGGATTAAAAAGTTAGATAAAGACTTTAATGATATATTAGAAGCTACAACAGGAGTTGATTCTGAAAAAGAATATAGTAAAGTTAAAGCTGAACTTTTAAGAGGTAATAAAGGTAAGTATGAATTTTTCATACATGCGTCTGCTGATGATTTTGCTGGAATGTTACAAAGATTTCAAGGTAAAGGCGTGGTAGGTGATAACGCAAAGCTTTGGTTTAAGAAAAACTTACTTGATCCGTTTGCTACAGCTATGGGTAACTTATCAAGAGAAAGAATAGCATTGATGAATGATTATGATGCTCTTAAAGCTCAAATAGGTATTGTT
>Ga0098038_1000708_pt1 | contig 14496 bp, 26 predicted proteins | sample 5B_taG_FD_75051 | JGI IMG/M metagenome (GOLD analysis project Ga0098038, IMG submission 75051) | Marine viral communities from the Subarctic Pacific Ocean - 5B_ETSP_OMZ_AT15132_CsCl metaG | ecosystem: Environmental > Aquatic > Marine > Oceanic | place: Pacific Ocean | collected 2015-01-08 | reverse complement strand
AGAATCATTGGACCATATATTTGGTTCAAGTTACCAATCATATCCATGTTAATTGTATTAGTTGTCCCTGTGATTACCATTGCTGTACCACATAGTCCACTAGATATAGTTCCACAGATTTTGTTACCATAACCAATCTGATCAATCGTTAATGTAAGAGTATCACCGGTCTGATCAAGCTTGATAACATTATCAGTTGTTGCTTCAGCAAATAATATAGCAGGTGTGAATAATACTAATGCTAAAAATTTATTTAACATTTTCATTTTCTTCTTCCTCGTTATTATTATTATTTTCTTCTTCGGTGACATTTGGCCATTGAATAGTCCAATAGTCTCGTTCATCACCTTGAAGGATTAATTCGTAAACAGCAGCTTCGATCGCTGATCTAACACTTCTGGTTACACTCTCATTCTCGGTCATTCCGTCTTCAACTTCTACTAACTGAGTATCCATCTCAACGAATCTAAAAACATCAAATCCCTCAGCGACCGATAAAATGGTTTTTGATGTTTGTACATTTAATATAATTTCACCTGTAAGAACACTAACTCCTCTCAAGTGAACAACTACGATATCTCTCCTATAAGCTTGTTGAGCTCCTATCCCAAGATATCGTGCACCTCTCCCTCCGGTTTCAATATTGGTATCATATCCAACAATTCCACCTTCAAGAATAATTCCTGCAAACAATAATGGAGCTAATTTTTTTTCTTCTCCATATGCTTCTCTTGTTGACCTTACTATTTGACGCTCTCTAGTTAAGTGGTCAATACCAACTCTTTCTACTACTCTAAACCAATTACCATCACTAGCTGTTTTCAGAGCGTCTATTAACATTGTTTCAGTACCTTGTGATACTGCTGTACTAAACATAGCTGCATCACCTTTCTGTTTTCTTTGTCCTGTTTTATCTAAAAACTTATATACTGCTATGATAGGTTTTTCTTTAGCTGGTGGTAATTTTAATAATTTTTGATGTGTTGGTAATTCTATGATTTGTGGTTCTTCTGAACACTCAACAAACTCAGAACAGTTTGTATCATGAACACCATTAACACTCACCATAGAAGCACAACTACTCAATAGTAGTAGGCCGATTAAACCTATACCTAATTTAAAATTCACCTATCCTCCAAATGTACCCGTACCAATTGGTATGGTTATAACTGTTTCTGTCCCATCATCTGTAGTAATAGTCAATACAATAACTTCATCACCTAGAACACAACCTTCCATTGTTGCTGTATTACAAGTTGTTTTTAAATAAGATACTGTATTACCTTCTAAAGTAAAACTACCAAATGTAGCTACTGTACAAGTTGGGTCAGCAACTAAATCACATTGTTTAAATAAAGATTCTACTAATTGTTTAGAAAGTTGTGAGAAAATTCTACTTTCTAAGTTCCTAATAAATTTAGCCATAGTAGTATTTTCAGCTGCTCTTTGAGCTGCTAGTAATGCTGATTCAATATCTTTTTGAATAGCATCTCGTCTAGACTTTTCTTGGTTTTCAATCGTAAGATAATGAGCTGATGTTCCAATCCCACTAAAACTAGGATTCTTAAACTTATGAACTAATTCATCAGCTGTGACCGGTGGTGTCAGTGCAAATACTGACATTAAAAACATACCAACTAGTGCAATTAACTCTATCTTATCTTTTACCTTTCGCATTATTATTTCCCTTTTTCATAGACTCATTTTTTAGTTTTTGTTGGTCCCTATATTCTAAAACTACATTTATTTTTTGTTGTAGTCTAATCATATCTTGGTCTAACATTCTAAGTTGGTCTGTCAATTTTATTGAAGAACCGAATAATTTACCTAAAGCTGGTTTTATTTGTAAAGTAATGACTTTCCAGACATACCATATGAAGTATCCCATACCTATAGCCATAACTACAGGAAAACCAAACTCAGCAATAGCTTGTGCTACCTTATCCATTAATCTCTCCTGGCATCTATTGAACCATCTTCAACAAAGTTTTCAGCTCTGGCTACTCTGTCTATAGGTGGTGTCAATTCTAATGCCGAACTGACTAATAAATCAATTCTTAATATGTCGTTATTCATCACTCTTGCTCTAGTTTCTAACATATTTACTATGTTTTCTATACTATTTACTTGACTAACCACTGAATCAAGAATGTATTTTAGAGTCAAATAGATGAAAAACGCCATAATAACAGCACCAGCAATTGGTACACCCACTTCACTCATGAATTGTAATAAAGTCATAATATCCTCTTCTTCATTTTATACTAGTATTTATAAAAAAAAGGGATACAAGAATGCATCCCTTTTAAGTTTTTTTAATAATTTAGAGCTATATCATACTTCTATTGCAAAGATTTTACTTTTATCAACTTCTACTTGTTCTAAATCGAAGTTGATTGACACTCCACAACCACAAGATGATTTTTCTTTTGGGTTGAGAAACTTAAATACTTCGTTTAATCCTTCTTTTCTAAAATCTAGTGTCATACCATTTATGTATGGCACTGATAATTTATTGATTACAAACTTCAATTCACCAAAGTCAACTTCTATATCATCATTATCTTTATCGATAACAGAATCAAAAATGTATTCGAAACCAGCACAACCACCACCGGTTATCCCAAGTCTAATATAATTGAATTGTTCTTGTTTCTTTTTTTCTAGAAGTTTGACAATTGCTTCATCTGTCAACTCTACTATCATTTATTTTTCTTTTTGATATATCGTCCACAGACCATAAAGTAAGGCTGGCCATGCCAAGAATTTGACAACAGGCGCCGCGACTATAACTAGTAAAGATAACCCTACTATTGTCATGCCGTCCCATGATGTTCTTTCAGCTAATCTAGCTTTAATCAAATCTATCATATCTACTCCCTTTTTTTAGTTAGCTATAGTATTTATAAGAATTAATCCGTTGGAGGTTGCGCAAAAAACCAATTATCTCTATTTTTAAAATGCTCTAATATTTTTTGAGTCATACCTTTTTCAATCTTTTCTATACCACCAAATCCTGGCATACTGTTAACTTCTAGAATATAAGGTTGTTCTTTTTCTCTATTTTTTGCTGGTATAAAATCAACACCCACCAATCTTCCAGCAACTGCTTCAGCTGCTTTAATTGAATCTCTTTCTTCTATTTTTGTTAGTTCAAAACTATCTGAACCAGCACCTAGTGATACATTACTTCTAAAATCATCACCTTGTATAACTTCTCTTTTCATTGTACCTAAAACTTTCCCATCTAAAATAATAACACGAACATCAAAGTCTGTTTTTATAAATTCTTGAACTAAAAGTGGCATTACATCATCTTTAAGTTTTAACATTTGCACTGTAGAATTAAGTGACCTCATACTCTCCATAATTAAAACACCAACACCTGTTTGAGAACCTGTTGATGTTTTTAAAATAATAGGAAATTTATTATCAAATTGTTCCATTACTCTTATTGAATCGTCTGAATAACTCAATGGTATTGTTTTGGGTGTTCTAAGACCAGCTCTTCTACATAGTATATCAGTTAAATATTTACTACAACATTTATACCAATTATCTATAGATGGAATCCCAAGATATCCCTCATATTCAAATTCATGTATGATATCTGTCCATGTTTGAACATTAGTCAATCCTGGAGTACCTAAACCTCTTGAAAAAAGTAAAGTATTATCGGGTGATATCTCAATTGGTTTTTGTTTTGGTATTCTTAATTCACCCTTTTCATTTGGTAAAACAACAATTTCTGTATCAGGGTCAAAATCGTAAGAATGAATAAATGTTTTACCATTTTTTCTTTCTACATAAAGACCATTAAAGTCAACACGAAATATTTGAATATTAGCTTTTTTAGCTGCTTCGGTCATTAACTTCCAAAGGTCAGATGATGCTGATGCATCAGAAACATCTCTTGTTTGGTCAGAAGTATTATTACAAAACATTATTAATTTGTAAGGTTTTATACTTTCTTGTAAATTTACAAATTCTTTAAGACTTTTCATCTATCTTCTTTTCCAATTCATCTATTACTTTATTAAAAGCTTCTTGTCTATCCGGGTGTGATAATTTTTCAAGTTTTTCAATTCTTTTCATAATCAAAGGATAATCTGCTTCAAACTTTGATTGTTTTTTAGCTAGTTCTATATCGTATTTATCTGATAAATACTCCATGAATGAATCTACTTTGAATTGAAACCATATTCCTAAGGTTGTGGTTTGAAACCATTTATAAAAACTTGAACCGATTACAGATGATAATATACTTTTTAATGTAAGTATGAATAGAAAATTCATTAGATACTCTCAAGTTTTTGGTCATTCTCCAGATGTAAAATGTAATCATCAATATTATGGTCAGCTATTATATCTAATCTTCCTCTTAAAATAGTTGTTAATAATGACCAACCTTTATCTCTAATTCTTTCAGAAGACCACCTACCAAGTGTAGTTATTTCACCTGTTGATTTAATATAATTACATTTTCCATTATGTCTCCAACGAAATACTGTCGGAACACAAGGAACAACATCATTATTGTTTACAAATCTTTGATGATTTAAATGTGTATCACACCATTTACTAAATTGTGGTCCACCAGCTCTTGGAGAACCATATGTATATAAAGTATCTACATTATGACCATCTTTAAATTCTAATCTTTGAGCTAAAATTGTTGCCATTGCACCACCAAGTGAATGACCACAAGCCCATACATCTTTATTTTTAGCAACTCTATCAAGTAATTTTTCTACATCATGATATACTTTATCTACTTCTTCTTTAAATCCTTGATGAATTTTATTTCCTGAAACTGAATCTGCTTTAAATATTTCTAAATCAGCGTAGATATCATTCATTTCAGAAGGTTGAGTACCACGACATGCTATAGCACAATCTGTTTTACTAGTAAAAACATAAGTCTGTGCTCCTTCTATATCTACTAATACTGTTTTTGTAAATCCTAATAATTTTGCTTGACTTCGTGCATCTTTTACATCATCATAAGCTATAGCTGATAGTTTAGCAAATAAAACTTGTTTTTCTTTTTGAGATAAATCTCTTATCATTTAGCTACTCCGATATTATACTTAGCTACCAATTTCCATTCATCTTTTTCTTTATGAGGTAATACTTTAATCTGACTCATTGGTGCTAAAGGTGTTGTAGCATCTTCTGGTTTTACTATACTAAGTAATTTCCATTCTTCTAATAATTTAGCAATAGCATTTCTTCTTGCTAAATCATTTTCAGTAATAGATGATTCTTTACCATCTAACGCAAATAATTCTTTAAAATGCACTAGATAATATTTACTTCTTTTATGTAAAATATGACAAGATTGATAGAGAGTTCTATCTTTTCTTGATGCTACACCTATTCTTGTTAATGTTTCTCTAATTTTTAGAAAATCATCATTTTCTTTAAATGATATTTCTAACATATCTTCTATGTCATAACTCATTTCACTCCACCTTTGTTCATTCTTGTTTTGATAATCCCGATTTCATGTTTGTTTAATATTTTTAAATATTCTTCTGCTTTGCCTCGGGATACTAAATAGTATTCCATAACGATTTTCAAATCGTTTTCTAATTCTGGTTTACTCCATTTGGCAAACCTTTTTCTTTTTCTAATACTATTTAGTAAATAATGATATTGTAGCTTGTGTGAAACATCAAATCTACTGTTCATTTCATTCGCATACAAGAGACAATCTTGATGATAAGATAGTGAGCGATTTACTAAAAAAGGAGCATACTCTTTCTCATTGATATCATTCATGATATCAACTTTAGAGTATGTTATTGAGTTAACAAAATCAAATGGATTCATATTGGTAGTACACCTCTTGGTTTATATTCATGAACAAATTTTAACAATTCAGAAAAGTGGTCACCAATACCTCTGTTTCTACCAATCAATTCAATAGTATTTTCAAAGTAAGAATTTAATACATCACGATATAGTTTACCACCATAAATGTATATTTCACCTGAAGGATATTTTTCAGGTAATCCTTTCTTAATCCAATTTTGTGAAGCTTCTTCATTCATTTTAAAATCATAATAAGATATAATATCAGATGAATGAATTAGACCTAGTTGTGCTGACATTATCCAAACATCTACAGTATCTAGTAAATTTTCTTTATGAATTAATTTGTATACTTTACCTTGGTAAATATCAATAGCTTTATGAGTACCAGGAAGTTTAGCTTGACAACAAGAAACTATTAGTGATTTCATTTATCTCTCCCATGGAAATTCTATCCAATCACCTTCTTGATGTAAATTACTATATACAAGATTAGTTCCTTCCGGAGCATCTTTACCAAATAAACAATAAGTTAATAATGTAGGTTGTACATCAAATTTACTACAGTTATATGGTGAAGATTTTTCAATTAATTCTTTTACTTTATTAATTGTATTACCTGTGTCATAGATATCATCAACAATCAAAATTGTTTTTTGTTCTTTGAAGTCATTCCAATCCATAGCGTTGTATATCCAATATGGTTTTTTATCACTCCCATCTCTAGTTTGAAATCCTATTATAGACATAGGAACATCTCTTACATTTGAAATGTGAGTTGCCATTGGTAAACTACCACGATAGATACCAATGACATGACTAAACTTTAACCAATCAATACTATTCATATCACTTTCGTAATCTACCCAATCATAATGTACTTTGTGTTTAGACATCTAAAACTCCTGGCCAATGTTCCGGCACTTTCTCTGGTGCTCTTTGTCTTGATAACCAATTATTAATAAATTCATCATAAGAAGTAATAGAACCAAGACCTGTTGTATCTACAGGATTATTAATTCTTCTATCCAACTCAATCATAAAATTACCAATAGTATTTGTGACCCATAACCATGGTGTTAAATATCTACCATGTATTGCTGAATCATGGTCTTTCCAAAATCTTCTATCACCATTTACATTTTCTACTGACCATTTAGTTGAATCATTTATTAATTGCATTGGTTCTGTAATACCAAAATCATTTAATGTTTCTCTATCATATTCAAATATTTCATTGATAACAGGAAGTAATTGGTCTGAATGAATTTGAGATAATCCTTTCTTTGACCTATGAACAACATCTACATCAATATTTACAAAGTCTTTGTTTCTATATCTTGAATAGAACCAAGATGAAGCATGAGAAGATGAATCATAAGATAGATTCTCAATAAAACTAAAGTAATCAGGTGATAGATAGAACGGAGACAAAGCTTCGTGATTACCAACACCCAATAAATGAACATTATTTTTAATTACATCAGGTATCTGATATTCTTTCATTGCATAAATCATTTCACATCTATGAGCAAATGAATTACCATTACATAGTGAACTTGGTGCTACACCACATACAAACATATCAATTTCATCATCGGATAAACCATTACATATCAATTCGATATATTCTCTATATGTTTCTACTGATTGACCTTGTGATATTAACATCATCTTTGCTTTAGAATCTTCTTGTTTAAATACTTCTATTTGTCTTTTAACATTAGCTAGTGTTGCTGTAGCAGCTCTTTTGATATCACTTCTATCAAATCTTCTACCAAGTAATGAAGCTTTCATTGAATTACCACCAATAAGTGATAAATCAAACTCAATCGGTATTTCATCAAATATCATAGCAACATCACAATACTTTGCTTGATGATGATATACTTTATCTTTCAACTCTGGTGTGATTCCTTTTGATGTTCTTGCCATTTGAAGACCACCTGAGTCAGCAAATAGACGATGCCACGAATCATTCATTGTTTCTGTCATAGTCACACCATGTTTTCTTTCCTGATGTGCGTTGTACAATAAAGATAAATTCTGATTTTCAAATCTTGCATCTAAATCAGTAATTTTCTGATTCATGTGTTTTATATAAGGTGCTGCAACTACAGGATTATAATATAAATCATCAATCCCCATAGTTAAACCGGAAACTACATATTCAAACTTCATGATTTTAACGCCAAACTCATAAATTCTGACCTAACAGAATGTTTATCAAAAAAGTGTCCACCTAATTTAGATGTAGTCATACCTGATGCTTGGTCGCCAATACCTCTAGATTTTACACAAAGATGCTCACCTTGTACAAGAACACCAATATTACTAGTGCCTAATATATACTCCAAAGCATAGAAAATTTGTTCTGTCATTCTTTCTTGAACTTGTGGTCTTCTTGCAAAGAAATTTACAATTCTATTTAATTTAGAAAGTCCTATTACATTTTCATTTGGTATGTAAGCAATCTGAGCCAAACCATTAAAGTTGACTAAATGATGTTCACACAATGAATGAAATGTGATATCTTTTTGTACGACCATTTGGTCATATCCCATTTTGTTTTCAAATACAGATACTTTTGGAAAGTTATTGTAAGATAGTCCTAAACATAATTCAGAAACATACATCTTTGCAACTCTATCAGCTGTACCAGCTATTGAATCATCTTCTCTGTCTAAACCTAATACATCAACAACAATTTCCATGTTCTCTCTGATTAGTTCTATCTTCTCCTCGTCTGTTAACGAAGTTTCAGTAATTGGTGTTTCTACACCTTTTTTAACTAGATATTCTGCAACTTCTAGTCCTAATTTTTTATCAGTTTTCATTTTTTCTCCATTTTTTTTAATGTGGTTTTGTCACATTACATTATTAAATTACCCAAAATAATATGGGTTCTCTTTAGTCTCAAACCTATTTATTAGTTCAAGACTATTATTCACTAAATTCATTTGATACATAACACCAGATTCAGTTTCTAGTGAATTATCAAACTTCGTTGAAGATATGTTCATATCTTCATCATAAAATAAAGGACTAATCTCATTTCTAAAAAGATAAAGATTATCCTTTGTGTATCTAGCACAACTAAATGTGCCATCAACATTATCTAAATCATTACCAAGAACTAAATGTCTATGTAGTAATTCAGTATCCCATTCAACATTACCAAGTTCATGTTTCCATTCTTGAACTTGATAATCTTTTATGATTCCATTGTGCCAAAGTAAATCACCATTAATATTTGAAGGGTGTGTCTTGACACTATCTGTTGTTGGTGCTTGTACATGACCAAGATAATAAGTTATTTTATATTCTTTTGACATTGTTATTGAATCTTTAAACTCACCTTCAGCTGTATTAGTTGTTATATGAATAACTTTTTCAGCGTCAGGATAATGTTGAAACATACCTGTCTGAAATACAGTAGTTGAATGAGCGAAATTACCTCTGTATTGATTCAGTTCTGCTAATTCTAAAAACTTTTCTTTATCTTTACTTCCAAATATTGCACACATTATATATTCCAATTTATATCTTTAACATAAGGAACAGGGTCCTTACGACCAACTTTCATAAAATTCATAATTCTTTCAGCACATGAAGGACACTCACCACAAGATAAAACACCTTGAGGGTCATAACAAGTTAATGTATGTTTAAGTAAATCAAACTGTCCTAGTTCTATTGCTACTTCTATTTCTTCTGCTTTTGACATTTGACTAAATGGTGCTTCAATAGATACTGAATGAGTCCTATTTTGAGAAGCTACATTATTCATTGTATCAACAAACTTTTGTGTTGTATCCCAATATCCATATTCATCATGTACTTGTAGACCTGTAATTACTTTATTACAACCTTGAACTTCTGCATGACTCATTGCAAGAGATAGTAAAATCATATTTCTAAATGGAACATAAGTGACAGGTTGAGGGTCTCCTAACACTTCTTTAATGTTTGGCATGTCAACTTCTGTTCCTGATATGTTTGCTGACATTGGTTGTGCTATTGTACCTAATACAGATAAATCTAGAATTGTATGTTCTATTTCTAAACATCTACAAAGAGTAGTTGCTTTTAATATTTCTAATTTTTGTTTTTGATTATAGTCAAAAGTCACAGCTTGAACATTATCTTTACCATACTTATCAACACACATCATAGAAGCAACAGAACTATCTAAACCACCACTTAATACTACTAATACTTTATCCATTATGTTCCTATCTGATTACCAAATATATAACAATGAACTCTTGCTGATACATTGTATCCTCTTTCCATTGTTTGAATTGTAATCTCTTTTGCATTATCATCTTGAGCTTCTTCTGTAGCTCCTACAGGCATTATCCAAATAGGATAATTAACACCCATGTCTCTAAACTTTATTATTGATTCTTCAATCTCATTCCACGAATCATCTGTGCCATTACATACAAATTTTAATTGACCAACATCTGATATATCATGATACTGTTTTACTATCTCAGGACATACAGCATCTTTTTCACCACTAGTATTAAACATCTTTGGACTAACTGAAAAGAAATATTCTACTTCATGACCCATTGAAGATAAATAATTATGTAATACAGTTTCTATTGGTCTTGTTCCATTTGTTTCCCATGTAATATATTTGAATCTTTTACCAAATTTACCTCTACATAAATTTTCCATTTCATCTAAAATCTTTACAGTTTTCTTTTGAGCTGCTTTCATTAATGGTTCACCACCTGTAAAAGCTATATGAGTATTTTCATCATACATCTGGTCAAATAATTTCTTTGCAACTTCTTCTTCTGTTTCATTTTTTTGTATCTTTGCAAACTTTTTTGACCATGAATAAGATGAATCACAACCATACTTCCATACAGGCAAATCTTCTACATTCTTAACTTCAATTAAATCAAAGTCTTGATATGGTAATTTATATGTTGAAGGGTCTGTTGGGTCGTCTTGACCAAAACCATTACATTCTAAATTACAACCAAAAAATCTCAACCAGGTTGTTGGTACACCTGTATAATGTCCTTCTCCTTGAATACTTTTAAAAATTTCCGAATACAGCACTATTTGCTCCATGTTCAAAAACACGAACTGATTTTACTTTAACTCTATCGTCTTCAAAATTACTTACACAAAAATCAAAAACAAGTTCAGCAAACGCTTCACAACCTACATTATCCATTAATCTTATATCAATCAAATTTTCATCATTAAGATTAATAAAATGTTCTAACATTGGGTCGTCATGAGCAACTGCAGTTGTATGGTCAAAAGTATCTTTAAGATATTTTTTCAATACACCTAAATCACCGAAATCAATAACCCAATTTTGTTCATTCAATGTTGAAGAATCGAATGTTATTTCAAAACCTAATGCATACCCATGAATTAGATTACAATGTGAATCAGCTCTCCATTGTCTAAATGCACATGAATGACCTGTTTCATTACCATATGTTTTTACAACTCTGTATGGTCTTATCTCTGTTATGTTTCTATATTTCAATTTAATTTACACTCCATCATTAATTCAGTCATACATGCTACCATGTTGACTTCTTGGTCAGCAACAAAAGCTGACTTATATGTATAATCACTCAAGATAATAATTGCTTGAGGAACACTACTATTTTCCATTCTAGTAAATAAAGATTCGTATATCTTTCTATAGATAGCTTGTGGGTCGTTATGTATATTTAGTGCAACCCATTTTCTCATTTTAGAAAATTCTTTATCACGAATAAAACCTAATACTTCATTTAAATTTTCATCATCAAGATTAGCTAATACACCACTATCTATTTTACCTGAAGCTGAATACTTTTGAAGTTCATTTAAAACTCTACGAAAATCTGGAAAGAATTTTTGAACTAATTGAACAACTACTTGTTCATTATAATCTATGTTTTCTGATTTAAGAATATATAAAATTCTTTTGAATATCCCATTTGCTATTGTTGGTTTCTGACTTGATTCAATAGTAAAATCAACAACACTACATCTTGAATGTAATGGAGAAATGATTCTGTTTTTATAATTACAAGTAAAGATGAATCTACAATTCTTTGAAAATTCTTCTATAAAACCACGAAGTGCTGGTTGAGTAGATTGTGGATTTAGATAATCAGCTTCATCTAATATTACAATCTTTGGACCACCACTAAGTGAAACCGTTGATGCAAATTGTTTTATTTTAACTCTTAGAGTATCAATGTTTCTTTCTTCTGAACCATTAATCATAACAAAATCTGCATCTAATTCATTACATAGTGCTTTTGCTACAGTTGTTTTACCTACACCTGCAGTACCACACAATAACAAATTAGGAATTTCTTTATTATTTACAAAGTCTAAAAATATTTTTTTTGTTTCTTCTGGTAGAATACAGTCATTAATATTTCTAGGTCTGTATTTTTCAACCCATAAAAAATCTTCTTTCATTATTAAGATTCATTATAAGTTGAGTCAGGTTCTGTAGCTATAAAATATTCGACTGAAATATTTCTATTAGTAAAATGTGCTATTCCTTTTGATGATACAAAAACTGTATAATCACCACCTAACACTTTAATATTTTCCATTCTTAAAAACATTTCATAAGTTGAACCATTACCTTGTGCTACAGTTCTACTATAAACATTTGATGTTGCGTTCTTCTTATCTTTTACTGTTAACTGAACTGTTGTACCATCACTTGATAAAACCATATCAGGTAATGACAGTACAGAAGATGCTTTCAATAGACTTGATAAAACATCTTCATCTAAATCAAAAGTAATTTCTGGTTCAGGCATTGTAATATCTTTCTGTGGTGATATAACCATTTGTGGGTCAGCATAATAATATCTGACTGAATTATCACCTTCATTAACATCAACTGATTCACCATTGAATATAAAGTCTGGTGTATCAAATAAAGATACTGCTCCTAGATATTCTGATAAGTCATAGATTGAATGTTCCTGTTCAAAGGTTTCATCTACAATTGCTTTTGCAAAGATATTTTTCATTGCTGATACAGTTGATATTTCATTACCGGTCTTAACTGTAATACCGGAATTAATTGTTGAAAAATTATTCAACAAATTAAGAGTATTGCTACTTAGTTTCATTTGATTCACTTTCTCCATTATTTAAATCATGCACATGCAGTGCAATTATACCATAATGTAAAACTTTCAATAAGTCTTTACGATTATAGCCTTCTTTTTTACCATAGCGTTGAGCATACTTGAGAATGTTTCCTATACAGAATCCTTCTCCATGTCCACCGTCTACTATAAATTCGGTTGCTTGAAATTTATTTTGATTATAATGTGAACCTTCATCTTTAGAATATGTTGAATCAATATACTGACCCAACTCCTCTATAAGTTCACCTTCACTAAATTTATAATCTATATTTTTCAAACTCATGTATCTATTATACTACTGTTTTCTGTCCTGTCAAGTTTCTTTTTGTCATGTTTTGTTTTTTCTTTTGTTCTAGGTTTACCGAATATTTTTTCCCATGCTTCTTCATACTTTTCAGAATCTTCTGGTCTTCTTTTAGAACCTTTACCACCATGCCATTTAGTCATTATTTTTTTCTCTTAACCATTCTCTGTAAGGTAATACTTCTTTCATACTGTTTTTAATTAAATATTCTTTATATTCTTCTTTTTCTTTTTTAGATTTATTCATAGTATCAACCCAACCATCTGAATTGTTTTGCCAACTTTTTGAATTTATTGTCATACTGTATACCATGTTGGTGTTGGTCTTGTTTTCCAAACACTAAAACTACTTTTTTCACCCATATAATATTTCTGATAAGCTTCAACTGAATCTTCACCTTTGTATTCTTCTGGCATGCATTGAGGTGGTTGATAAAACTTTCTATTTACAGGTATGTTTTTAGGTGGTGTTCTTAATGTTTCTCTTAATTTTAAATCTGTCATGTGTCCTTTCTCATAACGATATGTGTATTCATCACATAAAGCTTCAAATAATCTATATAACCACCAATAGTTATGAACATTATCTCTTACCCATATTGTACTTGGGTGATTGACATGAGCTTTTTTATACATAAAAAGTTTATCAGCTTTTTCATCACCATCAAGAACTCTATGAGCAGTACATAACATTTGAGCTGATTCAAGTATCATCTTTACACAATGTTTATCATTGTGTTCAATAGCTGCTATCTCTGGACTTTCATTTAAGTAAAATATATTCACTTTTTATTTCTCCAATCCTTTAACCATTTATGTCCGTCTCTTTCAGCATCAATGAAGACAGCATTTGTAAAACCTATTGGTAATACTACTGCGATATGAACAATAATACTTATGACAGTATCATATCCTAACCAACCCATATAATAAGTTGCTACAAAACCAAAATAAACACTCCATATTGTAAATAGTACAAGAGTAAAATACATTTGTAAACTTGGGTCAGGTATATATCTTAAAGGGTTAAATCTATTGTCCATTACTACTCTCCAGCAATCAACAACCCACATTATAAATTTTTTCATAATTAATGTCCTATATGCATTCCAAACATAATACCTAAACCAAAAATAAACCAATCAAATATAAAATGTAAACAAAAACTACCTACAAAAATAGTCCTCCAATTACATCTGCAAAATTCTAATTGTTCTTTTACTTT
>Ga0098038_1000707_pt1 | contig 14508 bp, 25 predicted proteins | sample 5B_taG_FD_75051 | JGI IMG/M metagenome (GOLD analysis project Ga0098038, IMG submission 75051) | Marine viral communities from the Subarctic Pacific Ocean - 5B_ETSP_OMZ_AT15132_CsCl metaG | ecosystem: Environmental > Aquatic > Marine > Oceanic | place: Pacific Ocean | collected 2015-01-08 | reverse complement strand
TAGCGGAGTCCGTCCTGCAACCAGTGCGTGAGCATTTTGGTAAACCGGTCATGATATCTTCAGGCTATCGTAGCCCAGAGCTGTGCGAAGCTATCGGATCTTCGTCTAAGTCACAGCATGCCAGGGGTGAGGCAGCAGACTTCGAGATACAAGGAGTTGACAACAAGGAACTTGCAACGTGGATTAGTAAAAATACAGAGTTTGACCAATTAATTCTGGAATTTTATGATGAAGGAGATCCAAATTCTGGATGGGTTCACTGCTCAGCGGTGACGGAAGGATCGAGAAAACAAGTGTTAAGAGCAAGCAAAGTAGAAGGCCGGACCAAATACGAAAACATAATTCTTTAGATCCAGTCTTTAATATCTTCTCCCATAATTTCATTAGCGATGTTTATTTTATTCTTAAGTGATTTAATTATACGATCATCTATAGTCTTTTCCGCAACTAAGTCTATGTATGTAACACTGCCAGTCTGGCCGATACGGTGTGCTCGATCTTCTGACTGTAGTCTTTTTTCAAGATCATAGTTGTTAGAATAATAAATTACAGTGTTCGCAGCTGTAAGTGTAATTCCATACCCTCCAGTTTGTGCATTTCCTACGAAATAGCGAGCAGGGCCGTTTTTCTCTTGAAATAGAGCAATGTGCTCCTGGCGGACCTTAGGGTCCACCCCACCGTGATATTCGACTGTAGAGGCTTCTCCGTAAGCTTTTTTTAAAGAATCGACTATATTTTTTATGTCTTCTCTGTAATTTGCCCATATTATAACTTTGCCTTCAGTTTCTTCTAGACAATCCATCAAAGCTGTGAGTCTGTTATTTTTTATAGACAATGTTTCACCATCATCAGTCTTCATGTGACCACAAGTGATTTGATGCAATCGCAATAATGTAGTCAACGCCGACATTGAGCTCATGACTTTACCATTCTGTTCTGCAATAGCAGCATTCTTCATTGTCAAATACATTTTCTTTTGTTCATCAGACAACTCAACATTTCTAGTAACAAAAACTTTTTCTGGTAAATCAAGACAGTCTTCTTTTAATACTCGATACGAAAACTTGTCTAACTTTTCTGAGAGTTCATCTAGTCTCCTGTAAGAAACTACAAGTTGTACGGAACGACCACCAAAATTTCTCTTGACCATGTTTGCATATCTTGCACGAAACCCGTAATAAGATGATTCGTCTAAATGGAAAGGATCCAAGAACTTACACTGAGTGTATAAGTCAAGTGGAGACTTAGTAACTGGAGAGCCTGTCAATATTCTACGGTACTTCGCGAGTTCCCCTATTTTTAAAATATTTTTTGTTCGCTTTGCTGTCGGACTCTTGATCGTCGTAGATTCATCAATCCCTATCAAAGCTCTTCCAAGAAAGATGTTAAGGAAACGGTGAGCAAAGTCCAGTCCTTTTGTCGTAGAAAATGCTTCTATGTTCATTATCAATATCTTAAGATCACCTTTGTCATCAAATAATGTGTCAAGTTCCTCTTGTTTTTTCTTTGTTTGCGTTGGTTCCCACAATACTTTTGTGTGTTGTATGTGGTCTGGTAAGTGAACCGGGAACTCTATCTGGTCCCAGTTTTTGTACACACCCTTAGGAGCAACTATTAATGCACCGCGGATCGCGCCTTTGTCATATAGAATAGCTATGTTATCAACGAGGACCTTGGATTTACCAGTGCCCATCTCCATAAAAAGAGCATAAGTGCTAGCTGCCCATGATTTTTCTAAGGCCTCAAGCTGATGCTCATAAGGCTTAGTCTTAAACTTATAATGTTTTATCATATTTTAATTATTCTTTCTTGACATCAATATAATAATGATTACATTATTGTCAATACTAAACAGGAGAAAGAATATGAGTGAGCAACACGAAAAAATAATTAATTCTTTGTTAGGTCAATTACAAAAAGCTAACGGAGAAAAAATTAACATGCAAATTCAGATTGACAATCTGAATGCAGAGTTGAGTGCATTAAAGAAAGTAGAAGAAGAGAAAGATACAACGGAAAAAAGTGAGGAATAGATTATTTGAATTGTATAGACCAAAACAATTAGCTGAGTTTTTAAGTTTTATAAAAGAAAACCCATCAGAAAATTTTGTTTATGTCTTACAACATCCGCCAAAGAATATAAATATTCTTACGGCTTCTGACTTTGGTTATCTGGTAATTTGTTTGCCGGAAAACTCACAGATGATTTTTAGTTCTGCCCCTTTTGTGCACAAGATGCGTAAAAACTTGCGGGACTTTAGACCTACGGATTACATTTTATGCACAGGTGATCCAGCGGTTATAGGAATGTCAACTGCAATTGTTAGTGAGACAACACAAGGTCAGTTTAATTTACTAAAATGGGATAGACAAGAAACAAGGTACTATCCACTGTCATTTAATTTATACGAGAAAGGAGAATAGATGTCAGAAATAAACTTCGAAGAAGATCAACAAGAGGTTAGTGAAAAATCAGATATAAAACAACTGTCTCATTATTGCCTTATGTTACAAAACTATGAAGACCAGATAAAAAGTTTAGAGAAAGATATTAAAACAATTAAAGAGCAAGCCAATAAAATAAGTTCAGAGGTAATACCCGGTTTATTATCAGAGCAAGGTTTGTCATCTTTAAAGTTAGCTGATGGTAGTAAGATTAGCATTCAAAAAAAAGTTAGGTGCTCTGTTAGAAAAGATTTTGATCAACAGGCATATAAATGGCTTCGAGAAAACGAATTGGGCGACATCATTAAGAATGTTGTTTCTGTTCAGTTTGGAAAAGGCGAAGATAACAAGGCTATAGAAATGTATAGCCTTGCATCGCAACAAGGGTATGAGCCTGAACAGAAAGAATCTGTTCATTCTGGTACTTTAGCTGCGATCTTAAGGGAGCGTGTCGAGGCCGGCCTCGACATGCCTTCCGAATTTTTCACTAAATTAGTGGAAGATGAAACTAAAATAAGCCGGAAATAAAGGAGAAATAAATGAACCAAGTAGTAAAAAAAGAAAAATCAGACATTGCTTTAAGCAGTATGTTTGAAAAAGATTCTCATGCTAGTTTTGACAACATGGGATCCGGAGACTTTGCATTGCCATTTTTAAGGGTTTTAATGCAACTGTCGCCTGAAGTAGACGAGATGAATGCTAAGCATATTAAAGGTGCAAAGGCCGGTATGATATTAAACACCGGAACTAAGCAATTAATTAGTGGTGCTGAGGGTGTTAATGTAATCCCGTGTTACTACAAACGTGAATATGTAGAATGGTCTGATCGTGGTCAAGGCACGTCAGCTCCATTAGCGATTCATCCTGTTGGAAGTGATATTGTTGCTACAACAAAAAAAGATGCTATGTTTAAAGAGAGATTACCAAACGGTAATTATCTCGAAGAAACTGCTTCTTATTTTGTAATGCAAGAGCAGGGTGGTGCCGCGTTGGTGACAATGAAGTCAACAGGACTACCAGTTGCTCGAGGATGGAATACTATGATGAATAGTATAAAACTTCCAGGATCAAAAGGTATGTTCACACCAGCAATGTACAGTCATGTTTATAATTTAAAAACAGTGCAACAATCTAATGATAAAGGCACCTGGTACAATTGGAGTGTAGAAAAGATTGGTCCCGTTCAAGACAAAGATCTATACGAACAGGCAAAGAGTTTTGCTGTAAGCGCTAACAAGGGTGACGTTACTGCAAAACATGGTGAAGAGGATACTAAGTCATCAGACGAAGTACCGTTTTAATCATGATGACCCATGGGTACCTCCCCGTCCCATGGGTCAATTACTAGAAAGGAAAAAGATGATACGTATTTGTCCTACGTGTGAAAAAGAATTTGAAATAACAAAATTTCAAAAGCAAAAAGTATATTGTTCTGGACCTTGCAGTAAGGGTTATTACAATACTTCAAATAAAAAGAGAAAGAAGAAATGAAGTTTAAAGAAATATTTGAGGGCAATAACAGTGCCTATGGTCAACTAATTTTGTCTGGTTCAAAGACTGAGAAAGGTAAAGCAGAAGGTAAGGCTTTTATAAAAAGACAACCAATTACAGATCAACTTTGGAAAGATCATTTGGACGGCAAAGAACCAGCTCTTGGTGTAATACCAATTAATGAAAACAACGAGTGTAAATGGGGTTGTATAGATGTTGATCAATATAATTTAGATCATCTTGTAATAATGAGAAGTATAAAGGGATTAGGTTTTCCTTTAGTTACGTTTAGATCTAAGTCTGGTGGCGCACATTTATTTTTATTTGCAAAAGAATTTATACCGGCATCACTAATGCAAGCAAAATTAAAAGCAATGGCAGATGCTTTGGGTTACGCAGGTAGTGAGATCTTCCCGAAACAAACTGAAATATTGGTTGAACGTGGTGATACAGGTAATTTTTTAAATCTACCATACCATGGTGGCATCAGAGGTTTACGATACACTTTTGAGGCTGGTGGTAATGCTTCTAGTTTAGAATCATTCTATTCTATATACGATGAGTGGGCACAAACAAAAGAAGAAATAGAAAACATTATTGTTAAACAAAAAACAGAAAGCAATGATTCTTTTAAAGATGGTCCACCTTGTTTAAATACTTTGGCACAAGATGGTTTCGGTGAGGGGTCAAGGAATAATGCATTGTTTAATGTAGCTGTATATCACAAACAGGCAAATCCAGATAACTGGGAAGACAAACTTATGTCTGATAATCAAAAATATATGACACCACCTTTGTCTTTTCAAGAGGTGCAGCAATTAATAAAGTCTGTTGGTAAGCGTGGCTATGATAAATATAGATGTAAAGAGCAACCGATATGTGGTGTGTGTAATGCTGCAAAGTGTAGAACAAAAAAGTTTGGTGTAGGTTTTGAAGAAGAGCAGATGCCGGAGTTAGACACTCTCACAAAAATAACTTCCAACCCACCACAGTGGTTTTTAAATGTGGCTGGTAAAAGAGTTGAATTAAAAACAGAACAACTACACAACCCTAATTTATTTGCAATAGCAGTTCTGGATCAAGCAAATGTAGTATCACCAATACCCAAAGCTCAAGACTGGAGAGAGGTATATTTAAAAATGTTGATGCAAAGTTTGCAAGAGATAGAGCCGTTGGAATCATTAGATCCAATAAATCAAATAGTAAACCTATTATATGATTTTACAGTCAACAGACCTGCAGCAAGAACTAAAGAGGACATATTAAACAAAATGTCATGGACGGATGATGGACATACTTTTTTTAGAATGGATGATTTTTATTCTTTTTGTAAACGTAACAACTGGGAGATGGATAAAATTAAAACAGGTAACTTAATTAAGACATTAAAAGATATTTTTATAAAAGAAGAAAGAATGACACTAAAGAATCAAACACCAAGACTAATTAAAATAAAAGCAATGAAAAAAACAAAACCAGAAATTAGTCAAGAAAAATATGAGGAGACACCTTTTTAGTGAAAACAATAATACTAGGACCACCAGGCACGGGTAAAACTACAACACTATTAAATTTAGTCGAAGAGTTTTTACGCGATGGTATAGACATAAAAAAGATAGGATACTTTTCTTTTACAAAAAAAGCTGCATGGGAAGCGACTCGAAGAGCTGAAGAAAAATTTATGTTAGAGGCAAAAGAGATACCTTACTTTAGAACTTTACACTCTTTAGCTTTTAGAATGTTGGGTGCTAAAAAAGAAAATGTGATGGGCTCAGCAGACTATAGAGACTTTGGTTTAAGGTGTGGAATACCTATTAAGACAGCTTGGTATGAAGAAAGTAATGGCACATTTAATTCTGACAACGAGTATCTACGTTTAATAAACAAGGCACGTGTTTTAGAGATACCTATATTGGATCTATACGATAGAAACGAGCATAATATGGACATTGAAAGAGATTTATTATATCTTTTAGATCAAGAGCTTAAACGTTATAAAAAAGAAAAGGGGCTTATTGATTACAATGACATGGTTTCAAAATTTATTGAGCAAAATATATCACCTTCTTTTGATGTTTTGTTCATTGATGAAGCGCAAGATCTCTCGCCACTACAATGGAAAATGGTCAAAGCGTTATGGTCTAAAGCGAATAAGACATATATTGCGGGAGATGATGATCAGGCTATATTTAGGTGGGCTGGTGCTGACGTTGATACTTTTATCGCTCTCAAAGAAGAAGTAGATTACGTTGATACATTAAACCAGTCTTATCGGATTCCCGGTGGACCTATACATGAATTATCTCAACGAATCATTACAAACGTTTCTAATAGATACGACAAAGATTATTTACCACGACAAGAGATGGGTGATCTTACAAGATACTCTGATATCACTCAAGTAGACATGTCACAAGGTGAGTGGTTGGTGCTGTCATCTGCTAATCATTTTTTAGATAACATAAAAGACCTGTGTGAATTACAGGGTTGGTACTACTCTCACAAAACAAAAAACTCTATTAAATTAGATTTACTTCTTGCAATACAAACTTGGGAGAAGTGGAGAAAGCGGGAGGCAACCATACCGGTTGCATCAATTAAAAATATTTATTCATACCTAGGTGATAACGTAACAAAGGGTTATCAAAAAGGTAAAACCATGGACGATAACGAAGAGGGTTATTATATTGAAGAGTGCATCGAGAATCACGGATTACTGACAAGAGAGGTTTGGTACAAGGCGTTTGATGGATTAGACACTGACACAGAAAACTACATAAGAAATATGTTGGCTAATAATGAAAAGATCACACAAACACCACGTATAACTTTATCAACTATACACGGAGCGAAAGGGGGTGAAGCGGATAATGTATTACTTCTACCTGATATTACTAAGTCTGCTGCTGACCACAACGATATTAATCCAGACGAATTACATAGATTATTTTACGTTGCTGTGACCAGAGCAAAAAAATCTTTACATATATTAGAGCCAAGAAATTATGATAGGGCATATATACTATGAGATATCACGAACACGTAAAAGGAGACAAAGCTGAATACATAGCCGCAATGTGGTTATGGGACCAAGGTTATTTAGTTTGCAAAAACATGTCACAACAAGGGCCGGTCGATCTCGTTGCAATCAAAGAAGACGAGGTTGTGTTGATTGATGTAAAGTCTGCATGTATTAGAAAACGCGACGGCTCTAAAATAAACAGATCACTCACACCGATACAAAAAAATCTTAGTGTAAATATTTTAAACGTAGATGTAGAAACAGGAGAATGCACATATGTCTAACCCATACGACAGCCAGGTTGGAGGCGACCACTATAAAAAATACAAGATACAGCCCAGCGAATTTATCAATAAAAACAAATTGTTATTCGCTGAGGGATCTGCTATAAAGTATATTGTAAGACATCAAGATAAAGGAGGCAAAGAGAGCCTCGAGAAAGCAAAACATTTTATCGATATGATAATAGAAAGAGATTATAGTTGAGATCAATACAACAACCACTCTTCACGCCAGAAACAGAGTGGGTTCCACCTGATCGTTTACCAGATTTATCTGGTCATGCAGAAATAGCAATTGACTTGGAGACACGAGATCCAAACCTGATAACAATGGGATCAGGTTCAGTGAGAAGAGATGGTGAAGTAGTTGGTATTGCAGTCGCGGTCGAAGGTTGGACCGGGTACTTTCCAATAGCGCACGAAGGTGGTGGGAACATGGACCGTGCATTAGTGCTCGATTGGTTCGAAGAAGTTCTACACACAACATCTACAAAAATATTTCATAACGCAATGTACGATGTATCTTGGATAAGATCGATGGGCTTTCATATAAATGGTGGCATCATTGACACAATGATTGCTGCAAGTTTGATTGATGAGAACAGATTTAGTTATACACTAGACTCTATAGGTAAAGATTATATTGGCATGCGTAAGAATGAAAAACTTTTACAAGATGCTGCAAAAGATTTTGGAGTCAACCCCAAAGCAGAAATGTGGAGACTACCTGCACCATTTGTAGGTGAGTATGCAGAAAAAGATGCAGAGATTACACTGAAGTTGTGGCACGCATTGCAACACGAAATATCAAAACAAGATCTGTGGGATATATTTAATTTAGAAACAAATCTATTTCCATGCTTGGTCGACATGAAGTTTAAAGGTGTACGCGTTGACGTTGAAAAAGCAACAGCTGTCAAAAAGCAATTAATCACAACTGAGAAAAAATTATTACAGGACATAAAAAAGATAACAGGTTTTGACATAGAGATATGGGCAGCAGCTTCTATCGCAACTGCTTTTGATAAACTAAAAATACCTTACGACAGGACGGACAAAGGAGCACCAAGTTTTACAAAAAACTTTCTCGCAACACATCCAGCTGAGCTACCAAAACTAATTAACGAAGCAAGAGAAATTAACAAAGCGAACACAACTTTTATAGATACAATACTCAAACACGAACACAACGGTCGGATACACGCTGAAATAAACCAGATACGATCTGATCAAGGCGGTACAGTTACAGGTAGATTTAGTTATGCTAACCCTAACCTTCAACAAATACCTGCACGACACAAGCATCTTGGACCGTTGATTCGATCTTTGTTCATACCAGAAGAAAAATGTATTTGGGGTTGCTTTGACTACAGTCAACAAGAACCTAGAATATTAGTACACTTTGCATCACTAATGAAACTAGAGGGCACAGGAACGATTGTTGATGCATACAAAGATGGCAGCGCAGACTTTCACCAGATGATCGCTGACATGGCCGGCATCGAACGTAAACAAGCAAAGACAATTAATCTTGGTATTATGTATGGCATGGGTAAGAATAAACTTATGGCAGAACTAGGACTATTGAAAGATGCCGCAGAGAAACTATTGAAGACTTATCATCAACGAGCGCCATTTGTAAAAATGTTATCAGAGGCGGTGAGCAGACGCGCAGATGACAGCGGTAAGATACGCACGATCGGTGGCAGGCTTTGTCATTTTGATTTATGGGAGCCCCATGGTTTTGGTATCAAGAAACCACTGAAGCACGCAGACGCACTCAGGGAACATGGACCGGGGATTAAGAGAGCATTTACATACAAAGCATTAAACAAACTAATACAAGGATCAGCGGCTGACATGACAAAACAATCTATGTTGGCGTTGTACCAGGAGGGAATAATACCACATGTACAAATTCATGATGAACTTGACATATCCATTTCAACAATGGAGGATGCAGATAAGATCATTACAATTATGGAAGAGGCTGTGGAACTGCAAGTTCCAAACAAAGTAGACTTTGAAAAAGGGGATAGTTGGGGTGACATCAAGTAATGCTACAGAAATAACATTAGGTGTATGTGACGGGTGTAATAACTATGTGCCTTTTATACGTTTGTCTGACAGAAAAGATGCTAGAATATTTAAATGTCTATCCTGTAACCATGAGTACAAACAATTAATTAATGGTAAAATTCAGTTTGTTCACTTAGATGAGATTTATAAATTAACGAGATAGCTGCTCGCTCCAAAAAAGGAACGAGCAGACAATTGATTGATGTTGTGATCTTTAAAATAAATTAAAATAAACTATTGTCAAATATATTATTTGCACTATATAATCCCATAGAATAACATAAAGAGGAAAGAAAAATGCCAGATATAAGTAAATTTAAATCTGTGTCGGTCTCGACAGAAACACACACAAAGTTAGCTAATTTAGCACAAAACAAATTTGAAGTGCCAGTTAGTGTGCAAAAAATAATAGAGTATCTATTAAAGAAAGAATTAAAAAAGAAGAATGGTAAAACTCGTTGAAACAATATGCCCGCGCTGTAATGGCAATGGCTATATTGTTGTGCTAGATAAAGACGCTTTTAGCAAAGAAATAGATTGCCCTATGTGTGAAGAAGAATTTATGCACATGGGTGGTAAAGTGACGACGCACAATGGTTATGTAATGTTGCCGATAGAGCAGACACGCAAGAACGTTGAGGGTGGTCGTGAGTCAATAGTAAAATGGTCAGGGGAAACCTTGCCAGAAAAGGGCCAATAATGGATCCGGAACAGGAGTATGGGTGGTAGGAATGTTAATGCAAAAAAGAATATCTAATATAGAGTGGGTTATGGAGCGCTGTAATCCAGAGTTTAAAGAAGTCTGGGCACGCAAATTAGAACAATTATTAGATAGAAGGGTGGAGAAAGCATATGAAAGAATGGTTGAAAACGCTCGAAGCGTACACTAGCTTTCTAATAATGGGGTTTACAATATTTATTTGTTTAATAGTTATTATTGTAAATTGCAGATATATTGTTAGACTAGAAAGCACAATTGAAACGATGTGGTACGAGATAGAGCAGGTGAAAGAGACGAACATAAGTTTATTTCAATTTATCGAGGAACACGAAAATGACTTTGATTAAGGATAATACGAAGGTGAGAAGACAGATTCCTAACAGGATGCCTAGTGCAACTTTTACCCTGCCCATCGATGGTAGACGAGTTGTCGGCATTCTAAATTACGATATTACCGAAACGGGGATCGTGCCTATGGCTTTTTGGGTAAAGCTTAAACCAACAGATTCATACTTAGATAGAGAACTCAGAGCATCAGGTAAGCTGATATCCAGGTGTTTACAGAACAACGAGTCATTAAAAGATTTAGTCGACACACTATCACAGGATAATGTTATCGGTCAGATGGCAAACTATTTACACAAGAACATGGAAGAAATTATTATGGGCAAGCAGCCGGAGAAGAAACAACGTGAGTTGTCTACTGATCCGTATGCTATGAAAGAATAGGAGAAAAAATGAAAACACTAGAACAAATAAGAGAAGACTACCCTACACTAAGCACTAATGGGTTTGGGTACTATGATTATAAAGGTGAGTATGTTGCCACAGGAGATATAACCAAACGTCCAAAAGAGTTTAAGGCTATATGTGACTTTTTAAAAGAGAATGTAACTCATGTAAAAACACCAACCGGTCCTTCTTCTTATGGTTGGAAGCATATTGTAGAGGGTAATATTAATCACTATATAGCTAATGGTATGCTTATTGCAGCGGCTTTAGCGTGTGGTTACAAAATGAAATATAAAAAAGATTATGGTCCCAACGCTTTTTTTGGCATGTCTATAAAAGATGCACGTAGACTTCAAGAAACCAGAAGTGGTGGTGGTCCTCCATTAGATGATTATGATGATTGAGGAGTTTGAGATAGAGTGGATACCAGAGGACACTGGAGCACCATACGAGGTTGAAGATATTTTTCCAGACCTACCTGCACACACATTAGATAAGCTGTGTAAAGAAAAATTTGGTCATACAAACTGGGCCAGAATGGGGCAAATGTCACCAGAAGATTTGCTTGGTAATCCACATGAGTTTGATTATGAAAACGGGGTAATCTTTTTTAAGAATGCCCACATGGTATGAAAATTGTCGATAAGTACACATATCCAAAAAGTTCACGAGCAAATATTGCAGGGCTTAGGCATTACACAGTCAACGGCCAAGAAGAAAAACTACCATCCGTCACAACTGTTCTTGGACAAACTCAGCCAAAAGAAAAGCAAGAAAGCTTGGACCGATGGCGCCAACGAGTCGGATTGCGCGAAGCTCAAAAAATTACGAGAGATGCTGCCATAAGAGGGACAGCAATGCACAAGTATCTAGAGGATTTAATCCGCGGCGAGCGGTCCCTGGACCTTACCCCACTAGGAGTTGAAGCTACGAAGATGGCTGAGATAATCGTGGAACGAGGATTGAATGACTGTTCAGAGGTTTATGGAATAGAATCAGTGCTTTACTACCCAGGTCTTTATGCCGGTAGTTGTGATTTAATCGCAGAGCATAAAGGTGAGTTGGCCATAATCGATTTCAAACAAACGAACAAACCGAAACAAAGAGAGTGGATCGGGGATTATTTTCTACAGATGGCAGCCTATGGCATGGCTCATGATGTTATTTACAAGACAGCTATTAATAAAGGTGTTATCATGATGTGTTCTAAAGATGGATATTATCAAGAATTTATAATCGAGGGTGAAGAATACCGCAACGCGAAACATGGATTTCTAAGGAGATTGAATGACTACTACGACAAGTATATGGATAATAACAGCTCTGTTATGGTTTCAGGGACTGGAGACACCGAGGCATAGTCAATATGCAGAGTTATCTTTTAATACAAAAAAAGAATGTCTTGACTGGGTTTTTTGGAACAAAGCAGAACTTATTGAAGACTTGTATAAATCACACGTCAAAGATGAAAAAGGCAACGATATTAAAACGTGGTCTTTCTATTGTGAAAATAGGTTCATTGAACTCGAAGAAGTGTGACATTTATGCAACACCTATAGCCTCCACCTATAGTGGAGATTTGACCCCCTGTTGCAAAATTTTTTACAAATTTAGAAATAGAGGCGGTAACGGTAGAAATCACATTAAACTATTGAATTTACTATATAAACAGTCTACCACGACGTTTTTTAAGGCGGTAGAGGGCGGTAGAGTAAGTCAATTTTTGGCAGTTTTTGTACACTTGGCGTGCGAGGCAATTTTTGTTAATTATTTTTTACATGGTAGACCCAAATCTCCACTAATAGTATAAACTGATATGATGAGAAAGAAGCAAACAATAACAGAATCACATGAAGTACCAGCAAACGGCAGACCTACTGAAGTTAAGGTTGGATATAGAACTATAAAGATCAAGTATGTAAACCCTAGTTTTATATTGGATGACATGACAGACAGCTACGGTGAGTACCGGGCCAGAGAAGGTGTTATTTACATTCAGGATTCATTGGTTCCACAAGAACGTTGCAACACCACGTGGCATGAAATACTACATGCCGTAGTGTACATATCTAGTCTTAACCAAGCAAACGGACCACTAAAAGAAGATGACGCAGAAGAGCTGGTTGTTAACACAATATCTAATTTTATGATGGGAGTTTATAGAGACAATCCTTGGTTGCTTGATATGCTTAAGAAAAACTTAAATGAAATCGATAACTGAAGATATCCTTGAATGGTCTGAAAAATATTTAGAACCAAAGAATAAACACTTAGGTGATGTCCCGGTTTGCCCATACGCTCGCATGGCCAGACTTAAAAAAACATACAGAATAATAGAAAGCACAGAGATTACACAGTTCAAAGACAACATACTTAAAGGTATAGAATTAGCAAAAGATCCAGAAATACAGATAGTTATTGTAGGTTGTACAGACGTGGCATATGAACCAGAGGAGTTGGACTCTGTTATAGATATGTTAAATAGGGTGTATGTGCCTCAAGATATATACCTAATGGGGTCACACCCTTACGATGAAGAGGAAGACGAACCCGTAGAGTTTTTGGAAACAGATGATTGGCAGCCAGACAATGCTTTCATGATGGTCCTAATACAAAAGTTTGATGAACTAGAAAAAGCTAGTGACAATTTACGTAAGACTGGTTATTATTCCTCGTGGCCTAATGATTATTATCAAGGCACCGTTTTAAAACGTCAATCTTATAGGAGATATAGAGATGACACTAAAAAAAGTAGACAAAACAAAAAACCCAGGCTTAGCTAAATTACCTGAGAAGGTAAGAAACAAGATGGGTTTCATGAAAAAAGGAGGTAAGGTTATGCCAGGCATGAAGAAAAAAGTTAAAAAGAAAAAAAAGAATATGAAAAAACGCGTTATGAAAAGAGGCGGCGGAATGACAAAACCTAAAATGATGGGTGGCGGCATGATGAAAAAAAGAATGAAGCGTGGAGGACGCGCTAAGTAATGACTAAACTTTGTCCCAGAGGAAAAGCTGCAGCTAAAAGAAAGTTTGATGTTTATCCATCAGCTTATGCTAATGCGTACGCATCTAAAATTTGTGCGGGGAAAATAAAAGATCCCTCTGGGAAAAAGAGAAAAGACTTTAGGGGAAACAAAGCAAAAGGTGGTTTGATCGAAGCTACAAAAAGATTAAAAGCACAAGGATTAAAAAACGGCGGTCGTGTTGCAAGAGGTTGCGGTGCGATAATGTCAAACAGAAAAAAGAAAACGAAGTTCGCTTAACATGCCTAGTCACAAGGGACTTGATAAATGGTTCAAACAAGACTGGGTTGATATTGGTGCCAAGAAAAAAGGCGGTGGTTTCAAAAAGTGTGGAAGAAAATCTGCCAAAGGTAGCAAAAGAAAATATCCTAAGTGTGTTCCAAGAGCTAAAGCTAATAAGATGACAGAGTCACAAAGGCGTAGTGCTGTTTCAAGAAAAAGAGCGGCAGGTAATCCTGGAGGCAAGCCGACTAATGTTCCTACCTTTTCAAAGAAAAGAAAACAAATGGGCATGGGAGGAATGGTGTAATGGCTGACCCAAAAAAAGGGACAGGCAAAAAACCAAAAGGTTCGGGAAGGAGATTATATACTGATGAAAATCCAAAGGACACTGTACGTATTGCGTTCGCGACTCCGCAAGATGCCAGGAAGACTGTGGCGAAGGTCAAAAAGGTATCTAAACCGTTTGCGCGCAAAATTCAAATCTTAACAGTT
>Ga0098038_1000706_pt1 | contig 14513 bp, 27 predicted proteins | sample 5B_taG_FD_75051 | JGI IMG/M metagenome (GOLD analysis project Ga0098038, IMG submission 75051) | Marine viral communities from the Subarctic Pacific Ocean - 5B_ETSP_OMZ_AT15132_CsCl metaG | ecosystem: Environmental > Aquatic > Marine > Oceanic | place: Pacific Ocean | collected 2015-01-08 | reverse complement strand
TATAGAATTAGACTTTTCTGAAGCAATTAAGAAAAGAGTACCTGAAGTTGATCCTAAAACTGGTAAAAAAAGACCGCCCAGTAAACATAGTGATCTTTATACCGATGAAGATCCTAAGGGTACAATTAAAGGTTTAGGTTTTAAAGACAAAAAAACTGCTGCAGAGTCAATAAAAATCATCAAAAACTCAAAAAGAAAGCATGCACACAAAGTTCAAGCTATGCTTGTGATGATTCAACGCGCTAAAGTTGCAGTTAAGCGTACAAAAGACCCCGAAAAAAAGAAAAACATTCGTGAAGCACTGAAATTATACGAACCTGCATTCGAAAAACTCAAAGATAAAAAATTATGAGCAATAAAAAAGACAAATGTGTGATTTGTGACTGCGAAACACAGTATGACGAATTTGAGCATGTTGACTTTCGTTATTTTTATGTAGAAGGTTGTGGGCAATTATGTTGTGAGTGTTTTAACAACGCTTATCAAATAGATGACAAAGTTGTCAATAGTTAGTGGCGGATTTGATCCGTTGCATGTTGGTCATTTAGAATTGTTTGAGCGTGCAAAATCGTTGGGTTATCATCTTTTTGTCATTGTGAACAATGACCAATTTCTTATTCGTAAAAAAGGCAAGCCATTTATGCCATTTAATGAAAGAATGCGCATTGTAGAATGTATTTATTGCGTTGATAAAGTTATACCATGTATAGATATAGATAATACTGTTTGTGATACATTAAAAAATATTTATAAAAATTATCATAATGCATATAATGAAATAATGTTTTGTAACGGTGGTGATCGCACCAACGGCGAAAACACTCCAGAACATGAAATATGTGAAGAATTAGGTATAAAATCTGTTTATGGCTTGGGAGACAAAGTGCAAAGCAGTAGTTGGTTAATAAATAAAAATACCCCGCTTGTTAAAACGGGGCATTAATATTATTTTAAAACAATTATTTTTGACCTTCGCCTTTGGATTCGTCATCACCTGAGCTTAATTGCCAGTTATCCAATGGACTGAACTTTTTAAGCCAAGCTTTTGCGATCATTGGTTTGTCAATGTGTCTTACAAAGAAGTTTATTGGAACTCCGCTGTTTCCTTGTTTTGCTTGAGTTACGTAACTATCAAAAGCAGTCATCAATGAATTAGTGTCAATGATTTTATTTGACTTTTTATCTGATTCGTCGAGCTTACCAACAACTTTTTCAATATAATTACTTTGTAGTTGCATAAACTGTGAGCCTACTTTTGCTTTGTCTGCTTCTGATGACATTGTGTTAACATCGCTGTCTGTAGCACTTTGAATTGCAGATAGTTGTTTCATAACTTCTCTTGGGTCTGGATTGAGTTGTTTTACAGCTGTTTGAACTGTAGAAGCTTTTAATGAAGGAATAATACCCATTGTAACCAATGAACAATGTGATGTCAAGTTTGTATGGCTAAGTAAACTTTTAATATTATCACTAAAACTAGCATCAACACCAAATCTGCCTGATGCTGAAGCAAAGAATCCTCCCCAGTCCATTTGTGTTGCAAGAGCTGAAGAGCTTGAGCTTGTTTTTGAGCTGTTTTCTGTTGACTCTGTTTGTAGTACGTGAACCATACCAACAAATGAGCTGCCAATTGTTTGACCAGATAATAAACTTAAAAGTTTGTTTTTATCTGTTTTTCCACTTGAATCAGCATTTCTAATGGCATTTACTAGTGTTTGTGGATCAGTAGTTTGAATTTGGTCACTTGGGAATGTAGCGTTCCAAGCATAAACTGCTTTTTCTGGATCCAAAATGAACGGCGCAAACAAATCACTTTGTCTGTGAGTACATGTTGCAGTTATTACAAGCGTTCCTACAACTTTATGCTTTGATGTTTGGCTTAAAGTAGCACTTGCAGCAGAATGAGATGCTTGTGCGGCATATTTAGGGCCAAAAATCATATTAACTGTGTGTCCAACCGTCACGCCAACTTTGCTAGCATGAGATTGATCATTATCATCTTCTTCTTCATTCGACAAATATTGTGCATCTACGAGTAATGAATCAGAACTTAATGGCATTTGCTTTATAGCACTTTTATTCCAATCAATTGGGCTTTCTGGCATTTCAGTAATCTTTATATTTCCACCATCTCCTCTGAGACTTGCGACAGCTTTTTGCGAAGTTATTGCTTTTTGACCATAATCAGTTGCATAACTTACTATTTGTTTGTCAATTTCGTCTATTGATTTTTTATATTCTAACAAACTTTCTGGTGGAACATTCATTTCTACCATTTCCTGGAGAGTCATGTCCAACTTGCGTTTTGTTAAAATAGCGTTATTTAACTGATTTTGTGCTGAATTTGCAGGTTCTTCTGCATCTACTATCTTTTGTAGATTTTTTATATCGTTTTCGTGAATTAAATTCCCTAACACTAATGAGGGATCGAATGGAATAGATGTTGCCATAATACATTATTTTACCCTGTTTTTTGGCTAAAGAGAAATTTATTTTATTTATTTTTTAAATTTTAATAGTATTCGCGGCTGGTTTTGTTTTCTTTTAATTTATTTAATTGGTTTCTGGAGATTTGGGCTGGGTTATTTTTTTTGTTTTAATTTATTTGGCTTGTGGGAAACTCTAGTCGATATGGAAAAAAGGGCCGTACCCCTGCGTAGCGTCATATGACATGTCAATTTTTTTAAAAAAACGGGGGTATGTTGGCACAGTATATGCTATGTGAGGGGCTAAAAAAAGTTTAAAAAAGTTAAAAAAACTTGTTGACTTTTTTCTTCATCTATGGTTTAATGTTTACAGCGAGTGAGGGAAAGCCCACCGCCTAATCAATAAAAAATATGAATACATTTGATAAAATAAGTTGTGAAGAAATCTTCGAAAACGATCCACAAGCACGGGCAGAGTTTGAGCAAGTGTGTCGAGAATGGGATGAGGAAGCCATTGCCGCACAGGAGGCTGAGGTAACTAGGTGTTACTTTGATCTTACTAAATAAAATAAAGTGTTGACTTTTAATTGAAAGTATGGTTTAATATACGGAGTTTATGAGAGATATGAAAGAGATGAAATACGAGTCAGACATTCTGACAAATAATTGGAAAGAGTTCTTCAATGAAGTCGCAGCTACATGCGAATACTGGGAACTAGGCTTTGGTGATATCAATGCCGAAAAAGAAAGCGAACTAGTTCGCGAATGCTTTGTGGATAAATACACTGTGCAACATACAGTGGATGCTTGGCACGAGTATGTGGTTGAGGAGATGGTAGATAGCCTATAAAAAAAGTTGACAATGAATAATTTTTCTGATACATTAAACGCAGTTATGGACGATAATATGATAAATACCGAGGACTTCGCAGTGATGGAACCAACACTTGACGAGGTAGATTGTGAACGCGACATCATGGGTACTGACCCATACGACAACGAGTTCCGTGAAGATGACGAGAACACTTGCGACATGAACGCATTGTCTCCTACCATGCGTGAGTTCTACAATGAATATGCCAACGAAGAAGAAGAGGAGGACGACTATATCCTCTGATCTTGGTTGGTTGTTAACAATGGTGAGTGGAGACATTCCCGCCTTCGCTTTAATAAATAAAAAAAATCATAAAATTAAAAAAAAGAATTACTATGTTTCTCAAGGTTTTGTTCAAGCTAATAAAGATAGGTTACAAGATGCCACGCACTTGCATCACGGTGTTGACTGTAAGCAGTTGCTTGTTGTGGTGGACTAGCGCACAAGCTAATCACACACATAAAAGTTATCAGTTAACTAAAGAAGTTAAGGTGGTAGCTATCACCATACTAGCAGAAGCTAGAGGTGAGGGTGAGGCTGGTATGTATGCAGTAGGTGCTTGCATAGCACAGCGAGCATTCGAACGTAAACAAACACCAACAGAAGTTTGTTTAAAGAAATGGCAGTTTAGTTGTTGGAATGGCAAGAGTGTTAAAGATCTTGAGCATCTACTCAAGACACCACAAGGTCAGTATGCAATCACTGTTGCAAAGAATGTTAAGACATTGTCACGCAACTTCATTGGATATGCTAACCACTACCACGCCACATGGATGAAGAAGAAACCATACTGGGCAAAGGGACAGAAGCCTGTTAAGGTAATCGGTCAGCACGCTTTTTATAAACTATAAAAAGTAGTTGACACATCCGCCTTCGGGCGGGTCCCCGCACTTTGAGAATAAGTTTCATTAACAGAAAAAAAAGTGAAATTAACTCTTGACTTTGGTTAAAAAGTATGGTTTAATATACGGAGTGAGTGAGAGAAATAACAACGAAATAAACAAGATGAATAACGAAAACATAGAGACGATTCGGGCTGAGTTCAAAGACCAGTTCATGAGAGACAACAACACCGTGCTAGTGTCCTGCTGCGGATGCAATGAAGAGGTTCACATCAGCCAAGAAGAGGCTGACCAATGGACTGACACCGATTGGTTCCAATGCCACGAATGCGAATAAAAAAAGAAAGGAATAATAGTTATGGAAATCGTAGTTAAGCAAAACGAAGACGGCAAGTGGGAAGGTAAGTTGCTGATGGATGGCAGAATCTTCTGCATGGCCTTCGGCAAGGACTCTGAAGAAGAGGTTCACGAATCGTTAAATCTAGACTGGATTAGACTTCGTTAGTAAGATAATTGTTGACCTGCCAAGTAGCGGCGGGTCCCCCTCAGCGTGTCAAGAAAAAAGTGCAGATAAAAAAAGAAAAAAAAGATGAAATAAGGTGTTGACTTTGGGGCTGATCTGTGGTTTAATATATTCATGTTGAACGTGATAGATAAACTGAATAACGGAATCGAAAACATAATCAATCGTTTAATCGCTTTGGGTGAATGGATTGAGAATAACTTGGTTGCCTTGGGTGAAAGACTCGAGGCCGCTTTTGATCGCTGCGCTGACAGGATAAACAAATAACTTGACTTTACCAAAAAAATCTGTATACTAGACGCATGAGAGATAAAAAAGACATGAATAAACCCTACTACTTCGTACAAAGACGAGGCATGAAAGATGTTGAGGTCACCCGTTTTGATGTGAACCACAAAGGACTTGAAGACGCGATCACATTCGCCGATTCAGTTGATCGTGATGTGATGAAGCTTGCAGATAATGCTTGCGGAGTTGAGATTGTATGGCTAAACCCACGTGGAAGAAACCGAATGTTCGAAACATTCGACGAAGAGATTGCCGTGTGGGGCAAAAAATGAAGCCTTGACTTTACCAAAAAACCTGATATACTAATTTTTGTTATGAGAGAAATAGAACGAAGAAAAGAACTGAAGCGAGCATGGGAAAACATTCACCCAATCGACCGCCCAACATGGGAAAACTTTAAGCGTGGGCAATTTGTTTTGCCGCCAACGCCAAGAGATCGAGACTTCCCAATCGCTGCAATGGAAGACCGCAACAGGCGAGCTAAAGAATGGGCTGATCACATGGAAAAAAAGTTAAAATAAAGTATTGACTTTTGAAGAAAACTATGCTAGACTGTTTGAAGTTATGAGAGAAAGAATGACAACCGAAGAATACGCCGAAAAATACGGTACACACTGGGAAGCACAAGCACGGGTGAAAGTTCGCCCAGAATCAAAGAAATGCTTTCAGAATGTTCACACCGAATCGTTTAAATTCGAACCAACGGACGAAGAAGCGACCGCACAAATTGAGCGAAACAATCCACACTTAAAGGTTGAAAGAATCGAATGGGTGAGGGACATGACCCACAAAGCGGTAGAGCTAACAAACCACTACAACACAAAAAGCTTCACAGGAGATTGATAAAAATACAAAAAATACTTGCTCACTTATATGAAGAAGCACATAAGCTCCAGCTACAAAAAAATCGAGCGAAAGGCAGTCAAGCTCGGTTTTCGTCTAGAGCGCACGAAAAAAGGGACATTCTACTTTCCCCCAAACCAAGAAGGTACGCCATACCTTGCTCACCCGAGCGAAAAGGCAATACACGAGTTGCGCCGATGGTTCAAACGCCAAGGCATCAACATCATGTAGGGTTCGATGGGAGGTGGCTAGGTTAATCCTAGCCGCCTTCCTAAAATAAAACTTGACAACTTTGGGCGGGCCCCCGCCAGCCAGCATTTGTCACGCCAAAAACTATCATAAAAAAAATAAAAAAACTTAAAAATAAAGCTTGTAATTTTCTGTAGTTATGCTATTCTTTTTGCAGATGAGAGATATGTTTGATAATATGTACGAAGTTCGGATCGCCAACTCTGGTGATGTTGCTGGTTTTCCACGTTCTCACGATGGTCTTGAAAAAGCCATCATTTTGGCCTCCCGTGAGGGTACTGAGGTCACCTTTGATGGTGATGTTGTTTGGAGTAATGAGCCTTATGCCAATATCATTCCCTACGATACAATCGCGGATTGATTTTTTTAGTTGACTTTACTTAAAATTGTGTTAAACTGTTTTTGTTATGAGAGATAATATAAGTTGTGAAGAGGTATTCGAGTTGAACGTGGACATGTGTGATGAGTGGCTGAATGAGCCAGTCGTCGAGGAGGAGGAGGAGGAGGTTTGCTGGTGCAAATTTTTTGAGTCTTGCCCTGCTTGCTTTGGTAAAAAGTAAGTTCAATGACTTGACATACCCACCCGAGGGCGGGGCCCCGCATTGGGCTGCAGAATGTCAAATAAAAGTTTCTAAAAAAAAATAATAAAAAGTAAAAAAAAAGGTTGCAACTATCTAAAAGTGTGGTATACTGTTTTCCAGATGAGCGAAAAAGATAAGCATATCGATTGGATGAACGAGCAGGACGACAACGCCGCCTATATCCGCGCGGCCAAGGAAGAGGACTTTGCCTCTATGGTGGAGATGGCTCCTGAGCCTGAGCTGGCTGAGGGAGTGGATCTTGGTCGTCTGTTTGATCGCATTCGTGCGCCACGCGATTGGGCTGGGGCAGAGTTCGCGGATGCGGTTTACGGGCCTATAAAATCTTGACCCGCGGACTGGGGGCGGGTCCCCCGATTATGAAATTTAATTTTTTTAATAATTTTTTTAAATAGTGCTTGAGGTTTTGTATTTACTATTTATTGATTTGCTATTTAACTCTATTGCAATTCGATCTACCAAGCTACACGTTTTTTTTAATCAAATTGTCCAGCAGTTATAACTTTATCCGCAATATGTACAACCTCTGCGCTGCTTACAATTTGGTTATTAGATTTATCAACAAAAGTTTTGTTTTTATATGGGTTATATGTAACGCGTTTTGAGTCGTTTAGCACTCGTTCGAAAGCACGAATATTCTTAGCAGTGCGCCCAAATTCATCCAATATAATGGTAAGCTTTCCTGACACATAAGCGTGAACATTTTTTCTCTTCTCACGAAGTACTTTTTCTCTGCCAGCAGGTTGGACGTGGAATTTTGCGTCTGTTAACACGATCTCTCGAGTGTGCGCTATCACTATTCCCTTGTGTCTAACTGACAAACATTTTTTATGTAAGTTATAATAAACCTGAACTCTACCTTCTGGGTGGTGCACGAGACATTTTCTTTTTTTAGCTTTATTCATTTTTTTATATCATTAACTACTAACCAACTACCGTAAAACAACGCTCCTAGTATAATAATATCAAGCGGCAACGGTTTTCTCCTTTTTGTGGTTATAGCCTGTCCATCCTTTTTGGCGTAAGGCTTTTTGTGCAAGCGAGGCTTTACTACCTGCTTTTTGTTGTCCATGAATCAACAAGGCAAAAGATTCTTTGCCTTCGTGAGCATGGCTGTCGTCGTGGTCAATCTCTAGGTTGTGCATAGCTGCTTCTTCTTCGCTCAAAAAAACCTTGGCATTCTTTAAGCCAAGTAACTCGATTTTTTCGTCGAACTTCCCACCAACAGACGCGGTGAGAACGAAATTGTCAGGGATAACATTGATGAACTGTTCCCAAATATGAAGGCTCTTTGTGTAAGCGTAGAAAGTAATTTTAGGAAACTTCTCTGCAACCTCTTTCCATGCCTGAAAATAATCTGCCTTGAAAAAGTCGCCACCTATGTGAACACGGAGCAAACCACCACGACGAAGCCCAGCGGGTAAACTGTCACAGATAAGCTCGACCATCTCATCCTTGGTCAATCCTTTGAGTAAATCAAAGTTGTGCCAACGTGCCTTGCGAACTGTGGGGTAACGTGCTTCATCCATAGCAGCATAACAACGAAACTCTTGATCTTTACCGTCAGCCACTTTGCCTGTGATCTTGTCTGCGCGGGTCATACAAGTTGTAGCAGCAGGGCAAGTCCAACCACTCGGCAAACTGAAATGCCAAATGCCTTTTAGTTTAGCGTTTTCAAATCCAAATTTAAGCAAGTTTTCTGTCATAACGGGAGTAAGTATAGCAAATGCAGGGTTACTTGTCAAACATTTTTTCTACAACTTCACAAAGTTTTTCAACGTCTTCATCCGTTACAACTTTGTCAAGATATGGATAATGCGGAGTGCGTTCAAGGTCATTAACCCATTGTGTAATTTTTTCTTCAATCTTCTCTCTCATAACGGGGAACATTATAACACATTCAAAAAATAAGTCAATAAGAAAAAGCATGAAAGAAAAAGCTTGACATGGGTTGGGGGGGCCCCTGAAAAAGTCAAGAGAAAAATGAGTTGTTGTTGCGCCACCAACAATCAAGCGTAAAATGTCTTACCATCTCTGTCCCAGCGCGTTTATAGCTTAGGGCGATGGAGGCGTTGTACTCGCCAACTCAAAATTAAAAATGGTGACAGGATTTATTGATTACCTGCATCTTTCGAGTCCTAGATCAAGTTCAGTGATCTCTACTCAAACCACCTAACAATTCCTCTGCCACTTGGCCGTTAGTTTTGTTAAGCGTGCCTTAATCCTCTAGGCGAAGATTTATTCAGCCACACCTATCTCGCTCCGTCGAACGAGAAAATTATCTGGGTTGTTTATAGTCAGCCCAGCCTGACTTGTTATGTTATGAGAGAACGATAGTCAATGTGACTATCAATGCTACGGACAATAGGCCAACTTTCGCACCAAGTGCTTCTGATGCGCCTAAAAATCGATCCACTAAACTCGGCTTACCTTCGTAAGTTCTCTTCTCTCTGTTGGAAACTCTGTCCAACTGACTGTCTTTGGCGAAACCCCAAAGCTGTCCTTTACCAGTTACCAACCACATATCGTTGTTAGTTGGCTTGACCACACGCACTGTTGCACCTTTAAACTTGCGCAACTGACCTTCTTTTATAGCAATTATGTTTCTCATAAAGTCCGTAAATTATACCAAAGTTTTTACTGTATGTCAAGCAAAAGTTTTGTCCTGACAAGTTTGACACATCCCAGAGATGCCGTACTCTTTGCGGGAAAGCTCATCCGCAAAATGATTCGCATCACTTCCGCACATCACACACAATTGGTTGTCCATAGCAACCTTGCGACCACGCCCGAATAAGATCTGGGCCATGTCTTCCAAGTGGTTTTCCATTTCAATAGTTTTCATACTTCTCTCAAACAACGCGATAATTATAGCACACCTATTCTTCTATGTCAACCCTTTTTCTTTTCCTTGAGTAAGTTTTTTTGCTCGGCAAGCGATACGAAGGTGGTGGCATTGGTTTCCTTATCTTTTTGTATATCTGTAGTCTTTTCATCTTTTTTTTGTGCAATTAACTCTTCTAAGTCTGCTAATACTGCTCGTTTGCTACCTTTAAAGCCAAACTCTTCTTTAATAATGCTGTAAGCTGAACGTCCGCCCCTTTTCATGCCAACTATCTCTAATTTAAGCGCGCCACGTAATGATAATAACCTAAAAAAGTTTATGTTATCCTTTGTATAAGCAACAAATCCCTCATTCATTTAAGTAGTATAGCAGATTCATTAAAAAAGTCAAGCAATAAAATCACCACAGAAAAAGCTTGACATGGGGCCCCCCGCCAGCCAGCCTTGTCAAGTAAAAAAAACCCACTCGCAACAAGTGCGAGCGGGTGCTTAACGAATATTGCTGATTCTACTTGCGGTAGAATACGTCGTTGGCTACTTGAGCAATCAACACGTTTTCACGTGCGATGCGCTTTTTGCCAGCACCGTTCATGTCCTCGAACACAACAGTTTTAGGGGTAGCACTTACGTGCTTTGCGCTATAAACACTCAAGCCGAGGCGAGAGTTATCCTTCACCACGAAACTGGTGAAACGACCCTTGGTGCGATTAAGCACGCTTTTTAGATGATGATGTACCATGTCAAAAAATCCTTTCAATTAATTGTTAGCAACATTTGTAGCGGGTAACTCATCTGCAGAAAGAACTCCGCAGTGACCGTCAAGCAAGCCGTGAAGAGCTTGTGTGCGTTTGGGGAGGGCAATCAAGTTGCCTTTCAACTCCTCGGTGAATGCGTTGAAGAGACTCCAAGCATTGCGATCCTCGAACTCAGGATGATTGGGTGTTTCCCATTGGTCGAGAATGTCCATCGCGTCAGTCTTTTTACAAGCACCAGCACGATAAGCCTCGCGAACCAAGAAACAAGCCTCCTTGTTGGAGATGTCCGTGTTACGATAAGCGTCGAAACGCTTGTCCTGAAATGACCACTTGTCAGCAAGTTGGCCAATGGTGCGCGAAATGACCTGCGGCAAGTCGCGGAAGATGTTCTTGGTGTGGCGTCGAGCTAACTGAGTCTCACCAGAGAACGATAGGTTGTCGCAAACGAAAACGCTTGCACCAAATGCGATGGCAGCAGGAAAACACTTGTCGTGTGCATTGCGTAGACCCATCACGGTGGAGTAGTCCTTGTTTGCCAAGTCCTGCGACTCGATGCGAAACAACCCGAAATAGCGTTGACCATCACGGGTCAAGGCGTGTGATTCCTCTGCAATGCTCATGCGAGAGGCGTTGAGAGTACGACTGACCTCATCAATCAAATACTCGTGAGAAATTGGAGTCCAAGTCTCCGTGCGCTGAGGCGTGTTAACCTCGGCAACCTGCCCACGCTCTACTGCGTGTGCGCCACAATGTAACATTAATCCTTTCATAAGTCCGATAATTATAACAAAAACTTTTTTCGATTGCAAGCAAAAACTTCAACTTTTTTTTGGCTTGGTTGTGTCAGGTAGTTTTCCCCTTTCACGCGTATAATTATACCAGATTCAGAATAGATTGCAAGAAAAAAGTTCAACTATCTTTACACAGAAAAAGCTTGACATCGGGGCGGGGCCCCCAAAAGTCAAGTGAAAAAGGTTCAATAAAAAATAAAAAAAAAGATTGACCAGTGGAAAAGAGTATGCTATAATGTCTTCGTTATGTCAGAAAACAGTTATCTAATAAAACCAACACATCAAGATGTTCGTGAGACAGTGGCAGGTGTTGAAGGTTCGCTTGAGTTTATCATCGATAATATAAACACACAATGGTGTGAAAATGAGGATATCGAGAGGATTTTGTCTGATGCGATTAAAACATTGGAAAATGCTCGCAATATCAGTCGCGATGTAGAAAGTGCTTGACTTTATCAAAAAAATCGTTTAATCTTAAGGAGTGATGAATAAATATCATGTTGTTGAAGAGGGCGGAACATTCCGCGAGTTTGCAATGAGCCATGAAGGGCTTGAGGACGCAATCGAATACGCTCACGATATAATGAGCGAAGTGCTGCATTATAGGGGCGGTGATGGTTCAACCATAGGCGCTGGTGCGGAGGTTGTTTGGTCTTACGAGTCTCATCTAAATAGCTTTACTCCTGATGAAGATTGGGATGGTTTCAATAGTGATGCCGAAGCTGATGCTGATGCGTTGGCAAGTGCTGGCTGGGGAACTGATGAAGACTACGGCGGTTGCTGCGATTGGTAGCCATTAACCGCGCAGTGGCCGAATGGTAAGGCGGGACTCTGCAAAAGTCTTTTTAGCTGGTTCGATTCCAGCCTGCGCGTCCACTTTTTTCTTGACATGGGTTGGTAGGGGGTCCCCTAAGGGTCCCCGCCTCGAGCAAAAAGTCAAGCAAATTATTCTTTTATTTATTATTTATCAGTTTCTAATTTACAATTGTATAAAAAAACTCTCACTTGGTCGTACCTGTATTTGGCCTGCCTTGTGAGAGTCTTTATATTTTAAGCAAATATTTTAACTTAATTTAATTATATTTCATTTATTTTTATTTTCAATTATTACTTACTACTTCTAGATATATCCCTACTATTATACTACCTATTATTATCCAAGTTGCTGTTGCCAATATAGTTCCATTTCTACTTTACCTCCATTACTGTCTGCATCTACAAACCATGTATCCACATGGATGTGTTTATCATATATTATAACATTATTCGTGTCCAATGTAAAGACCTGATCAGAAGTATTTTCCTCGCGCGAATTTACAATTAATTTATTTGCAATTAACTCGCCGCGATATTCACTCCCCAGTTTTAATATCTTATTATTTGATCCAATTATTTTTATTATTTCACATTTCATTGTTTTGTATGGTATATAATATATTTATCACTTTCTACAGTAGTAACATTATTTGATATTTTTTTTGCTACTTTCATTAACTCAAAAAACTCTTCTGGAGTGGTAGTTGTATTATTTGGCAATAAAAACTCCGAAACATCTTTAACCCAATTCATAAACATATTTGTTGCTTTGAGTTCTGATACATTCTTATCTATTATTAAATAGAATTTATGTTTCATTATATTTAGCGACTAAGCGGCGTATTTGTTTATTTGGGATTAATCCTTGAAGTAATGACCATCTGTGCTTGCCGCTTGTTTCTCATTATTAGTAGAATGAGGTTGTATTTGTGATAGTCATTATACTATATATAATTACACAAATCGAGTCAAAATTCAATAAAAAACATTAAATACTTTTATTTATAATTAATTTTTATTTAATTAAAAAGATAATAATTATTTTTTTTATTTGCGATTAAGTTTATTTATTATTTATTTAATTTAATTATTTAATTAATAATTAATTTATTTACAATTAACTTCGCGGCTTTCTAATTCTTTTAATTTATTTTCTCTTTTATTTATTTGTTCCATGAATTTAATTATTGCTTTGTTGCTTCCTGTTAATACTCCATTATAATAGCTTGTATAATCAATACCTATCATACATAATACCATTAAATAAAAGAATATATTATTTAGTGGATTATTATCTAATAGATAATACATAAATACAAATAAACCAGAATAAAAACAGATTTGTAATACTTTAAAAATATTGAATTTTATTAACATTTAATTATTTTATTGACTTGTTGGGTAGATTGTGGTATAATACGGGAACTAAAGGTATATTTAAATATATTTAAGCCGCGCACCTTTTCGTTATTTTATTTATTATTTTTATTTTATATTTAATATTCATTTTATTATTGTGTTTATTATCTATTCTATTCTTTATGTATGTATTTGTATCTATGTATTTATGTATATGGTAAGATAAACCGTAGTAAAATAACAATTATAATTTCAAATAACAAAAATGATATTTTGTAATTGCATTTATTAATTATCCAATATCATTGAATTTTGCTATTGTTTGTCCTTGACTATGAGATAATTGCTGTATTTCATCTAAACTCTCCTTTACGTTTTGATGACTCCAACGAGTAAGTATAGTAGCATTTTGATTATCTTGGCCATAAGGTTCTATGCTTACAACCGTGTCCAAATTAAACAATATCTCTTGATTTTGCCCTGCTGTATGTAATTTAATAAAATGTGCCATATTATTGATTTAAGATTGGTTCGTCTGTTTCTTTTTTAAGATCGTCTTCGTATGATTTATTATTCTTTACTTTTTCTTTTCCAATTATATTTACTTTCAAATTTGCATTAGTCTTGCCAGTATCAACATTTTTTTGATATGATTCCCTCCAAAGTTTTTCCATATTAAATGAGTATAAAGTGGGAAAGTCCATATCGACATGAATACTCAAATCTTCATTTGCTGCCATAGACTGCATTATGCCTCTATGTTTATTCGCAGCATCCCAAGTAACCTTGGTTCCATGTAAATGTAATTTCTTTAGTTTCCACAAGCCGCGCAAATAATCTAAACTTTTATCTGTTATATTTTTGCATCCCCAAACATTTAATCTTTCAATTTGTGGACAGTATTCTACAATTTTTTTAATACCATTATCTGTTATATCGCTATTTGATAATTCTAAATGTTTAATGGTTGGATAATCTTTAAGTGCATCTATTCCTATATCTGTAATTAATGATTGACGTATTCTTAATTGATAAACCTTTTTACCTTGTAATTCTAACATGGCATCTGCAAAATACTTATCACCAAGCCTTTCTACTTTACTTTTGTCTTCTGCAAATGTCTTACTTTGAATGTTTACAAAGTATTTATTGCTATTTTTATGGGTTTCTATAACCAATGCTCCAAATTTGTTTAATACTGTAGATTCCGCGAATACTAAACAAGTTGATGTTAAGAATAATATTAATGTTTTTTTCATGTAATTAAGTTTTTAATCTAGTGTCCATGCTGTTAGTAAAACTAT
>Ga0098038_1000700_pt1 | contig 14552 bp, 17 predicted proteins | sample 5B_taG_FD_75051 | JGI IMG/M metagenome (GOLD analysis project Ga0098038, IMG submission 75051) | Marine viral communities from the Subarctic Pacific Ocean - 5B_ETSP_OMZ_AT15132_CsCl metaG | ecosystem: Environmental > Aquatic > Marine > Oceanic | place: Pacific Ocean | collected 2015-01-08 | reverse complement strand
CTCTGCCTTCTCAGCATAGGTCTCATAACCGTAACGCTCTGCTGCAGTCTTGTCAATATACATGCGTGGTTCTGTAGCCCACATATTCATTTGTCCTTGGTCATTGCTCGTTACGGTCATTGTAGTTTTATGAAGAACTGTTACATATTATATAGGAAAGATTAAGTTTTGTCAACACTCGAACTTGGACTGCTAATCCGATTCAGGTACGGATCATACGTCATGAGTTGATCTAATGTCATTTCATACCCCTCGTTTTTCCAATAGTTTTCAAGTGCATCATGACTTCCTTTATGATAGATCTCAATATGTTCCGGATGAATGGCAGATCCTAAATCAAGACGATACAAGAAAATAGGAATCGAATAGGTAATTCCAGACCCAAATATAGTATCTTCAGATACTGGTCTAGGTTTAACACCATTGTTTAGTTTAAATTTTTCACCTCTAACATGATTCCTAATAATCTTACTTGCATGATGTCTAGTAATCAAATATGCTGCTGCAGAAAAATCATTAATAAAATAATGATGTAGACATACATGAATATTACCAGTGCAAATTGTAGTTAACTGAACACAGTCCCAGTTATAAGGTAGTCTGGCAAAAAAGTCCTTCCAAGTAAAATTCCAATATTTTACAAGATCTAAAACAACATCATCCTCAAAGATGAGACAGTAGTCGTCATCAGTCTCCTCGTAGAAATGTTTAATTGCCTTTAAATGAGACATGCAACATCCAAGTTCACTAGTTGTAACTTGATCTGGTGCAGCTCCGACTATATGTTGACATATATCATCAGTTCTTCCATCATACCCAGCGATGCGAGTATGATTTTCAATTTCCCAATACTTAAATTGCTCTTCCATATACTCACGACGATGAGTATCACTATCAAGATTTAACCAATAAATTGCAGGAAGTCCTTTAATTTTAGAAACTGATTTATTTTTATCTCTAAGCATTTCTCTCTTTTATGTAAGTGGCGTTTTGATAATATTCTTTCAGTTCTTCAGAAGACATTTCTTTCAAAGTCTCATAAAGATTTTTATTATTAGTTATATGAGGATTGGTAAACCACGAGTTTTGAGTTCGAACATGTTCCATGTGATATATCAATCCATCAACTCTCCCAACATTATAACCCATTTTTTCGAATCTCACAGGTCGTTCATTATCCTCGTATCCATATGATATAAAGTTTTCATTTTCCATACCACCATCAATATAAGATTTCTTCTTAAAAAATTGTGCCCATCCATAGTCGGATGTTGACACTTCGTTTGATGGATTATTTTCAAAAACTTCCTCGGAGAATTTTTCCGAGATAAATTTATTAACCAGATCTTGATCTACTGAAACTTTTCTTTGATAATTTCCCTGTCCGTATGGGTAAACTAGATCATATTCATCAATAATCATTTTACGTGCAGTTAGATAACTCTCAATAGGAAAAATCACATCAGTATCGTAGTTAACTACAATATCAGTTTCAGTTTCCATCAACATATCATTCAGTATTCTTGTTCTATGAAATATTGGATCGGAATTTTCTTCATATATTAATGTTATTGGTGACAAATCATCAATAAGTTTTTCTAATTCTGGTGCAGCATATTTTTGAAACTTTGATTCTCCATCAACTTCTTGTATGATAACATTGGTGTCAAAATTATTCAAAAGATAAGATAGACTGAGGACAATATTTCTCAGTCTATCTTGACTCTCAATTCTGAGAGGCATAATAAAAGTAACATCGGATAAATCAATCAACATAAAGCTTTACCAACACGTTTTGCCATTTTAAGAAAAGTGCTTTGATTTCCAGTATCGAATGGAGTAGAAAGAGAAAGTAAAAGAAAGTCAATAACTGCTTCCTTTACATGTTCTGATCCCCTCTCAACATTAAATACAGAGTGTCTTCCATCATCATCAGTATATGGATGATGCCATTGACCTTCGGAAATATACTTTTCTGTTTTGTGCATTTTAAGATAAGAGAATGCATTAGATAACTCATTAAATCTTGCTTCAGTATCAGGATCATCAGAGCATACAAAAAACTTTTTATCTGTTGTATCTGTTACTGTTTTAATCCAATAGTCAACATCAAAAGATTCAATATTAACAAAGTCAGTCATTCGAAGATGAATTCCATAATATCCATCTTTTAATTCATTTTCATCAATAAAATTACGAACTTTTTCGAGAACGTCATCACTGAATCTGAGATCTCTGATACTCTTCTTAATTTCCTCTTCGGGAATCCAGTCATACAACAAAGGAGTGTAATAGAAGACTGGTTTATCCGAAGAATTTACAAAGTTACGAAATGACTCAATATTCATATTGTTAGGTTCTGTCCTTCCCAAACTTTTAAAAAACTGAAGGTAAGATGCATCACACGAAAGGAGATTATATTGCTCCCCAATAGGATAATATTCTCTAATGTTTGTATCAGATGCCTCAAAATTATTTTCAGTAGAAAAGAGTTCATAGAACCTTGCTCTACACATATTTGTACTTGGCCAACTTACTTTAACTGGAAGATCACATAATCTGGCTAATGTGATACCACCGATAAGACCACTATATCTGTTACCAAAACTGCCGTCGCAGCATACATGAAAATGTTTCATCATTCACTTAAGTCATCAATGTAAAATGCTTCGACTTCTTTTTGAAAATAACCGAGAATCCTGTTCCTGTCTGCAAAAATATCAGACCAGTTATCAATATTCTCTTTGTAATTTTTCTTTTTCTTAATATGAACTGTGGTTAACCCCCAGGACTCGGGTCGATGAAGAACAGAGATATAATCATCTTCATAGGAAAATCCTTCATTACCATGCTTTTCATACAGTTCGGAGATACCGAAGAAATTTCCTACCGCAACTTCGGGACGATCCCACTTAATACCCTTCTGCTTTACTTCAGGAACCCAAGTAAGATCATGCATTCCTGCAGGCCAATTAGTATCATGAAAAACAATATAACCATCCTCTTCCATATGATCCCACCAGTTATAAAGTTCTGATGCAACCTGAGCAGCAGCATGAATAGAATCAACGAACAATAGTTTCACAGTACCATACTCTTCAGTATTCCATGCCTTACCGACACTAGAACTATCTCCTGGAATCATATTATAAGTTGGATAATCACCAAGATCAAATCCAAGACGCCTGAATTGAGTATCAACTCCATAGACAGTATTGTTTCTCTCTATAGAATCATAACTCATAGTAAGAGAAGATACTCCATAGTCAACCCCAAGATCAACAAAAACATTATTTTCTCCACATTTATCTACAACTCTTGCAAGTTGATAAATGTTTGTTCCAAGATTACTAAAAACAAAATTCTCTTCTGTTGAGAAGTTCCATCCACCATAGTCACCAGCACGAATGCCTTTTCCAATTTTTAAAGTCATATCAGAATCCAATTTTTTCGTTTTCACAGAAGGGATAATTATTTTCTTTCAGATAATTATAAAGAACTGATTTGTATTTGGAGTTCTTCAACTCTGATGTAAGTGAAAGAAACTCCTGTACGACATATTTATCCAGATATGGATAACGTGTTTCTATACCAAAAGAACCGGCAATATGCTCTTCTTTTGCAATATACGTTTCTTGAGAACTACCATAAAAAGATGTCCAGGGAAAAATAGTTGCAAGATCATCAGGAAATAATCCTCCAAAGTTACTATGAGCATACTTCTTATTCCCAGCAAAACCATAGTCCGAAAATAATTCATCTGCTCCTGATCCAGACAAATAAACTTTATTGCCATCATTCTTCGCTTTGTCGCATACAAAAACTAAAGATCCACCTCCATGATCATCAACAATATTCATATGATATTCATTGTAATTACTAGAAGAAGAATGAATAGTATTTTTAAATGGTTCTACAGATTCCAAAATATAATCAATAATAGGACCTCTATTGTTTTCCGGAAGATTGTAAGTTTTGTGTTGAGAATTATCCTTGAATAATTTATTTCTTTTATTCAAAACTTCCAGATTTTCTGTACCAATTAAAGTATAAGCAGTGTGAGAAATATTTTGTTTTCTCAGTTCACATGCAATAGATCCACTATCATATCCACTAGAAAGTCCTATAAAAATTTTTTCCCTACAGTTTTTTGTTCTTTTTTCTATTGATTGTTGAAAGGCAAGATTCCAATCATCAAATGTAGTTTTATTTTGTGTAAGATCAAAATCAAATAAAGTTCCTTCATCAAGAATTTTATAAGTATTCAGATCAATTAATAGTCTAGTGTTTGCTTTTATTTTTTTAGGATTTTTAAATCCCATTTCTAATAAAGCAGACTCATATGTTGCTACACCAATTTCATTGTCTTCAACGCACCACCAAATTGGTTTTGTAGAAAATACATCTGTCGATAAAATAATTTTTTCATTCTTATAATCAACAAGACATAAAGCAAATTCTCCATCAAGAATTCTTGGCATTAAAAATCCATGCTCCAGATATCTTGGAATAATGCAACATCCATCACTATCATATTCTTCTGCATATACACTTCTCCATTATATACAGCAACTATTTGATTGTCATGATCTATGAACGGTTGAGGTGTAAACTCTCCAGTTATACTTAGTAAGTTGTGTAAAAAATGAAAGTCTCCAATCTCTGTCAATGTAGTTTTATCAGGACCTCGTTTTTGAGTAAGGTAATTACTTTTTGAAGTTGGTTCTTTGCTAGAAAAAATAAAACTACACATCAGTTTTTTCTCGAATGACTTGAAGAGGTATATTGGGGCAGATATATGTTTCCAGAAATTTTATTAGCTGCCCCAGGAATTATAGATGGAACTACATTATGCTTTCGTAAAACATATGGAAGACTTAATTGATCTCTAGAAGAATACATGCATATCATCTCCCACCATGAGAGCATACATTCTTGAATTTTAAAAGTATTTTTTTGAATTCTACATGGCAATTCATAAAGACCATTATTCTTCGGATATCCAACGTGTTCATAAAATTCTATTTGAGCATTTACTAATTCTTCATGATCGAAATTAATTTCTTTAATTAACTTTGCTTCATCATAAACACAATTTCTTTCAGGATGTTCGAATAAAGCAATATCACTATTCGACAAAAATTCCTCAATCATCTGATGGGGATTTATTGCAACATAATGAGTAGAGTCTATCCAAATATAATAATCATATTCAGGTAAAAATAAATGGGGAAGAATTTTATAAATTTTTGCATTTCTTCTATTATTGTAATAGGGGTCAGAAGAAAATTCAACATGTTGTTTTCTGGTCCAAGATCCAGAAATATCAACTTTAGACTTATCAACAAAAGCAAAATAGTCCACACCCTCAAATACAACGGGTGGTTCTATTATATCATTTGCTCCAACTGAAGCAGTTACTACAGCAATTTTAGTCATGAAATAGAATATTTTTTCTTACAATAGTTTACTTCTCTTTTTAATTTTTCATTAGAATTTTCAGAGTCATTATATAAAGAAGATATTTGAGTTGAATGAGATCTATTAGTGACTAACACATCATTATAGTATATTGGATCTCCATATGTTTTTCTAGCATTGTAATAAAAATCACAATCCATCATCATAATCAAATTGGTATCAAATTTTATGGCATCAAATAATTCTTTTTTAGCAGATAATACTGAAGGAGAACTGATTGTATTTACACCTTCAATTATACCATCATTCCACTTTGGATACAAATCCCAATAAAAAGAATGTCCGTCATTTTGAGTATGATTAGACCCATTCAGTAACCAAAATTTATCACTCGATTCAAGTTCATTATAAATTTTTTCTAGTGCTTCATCATCATAAAAAAAATCGTCCTGAAACATTACTTTGATAATATCTCCAGAACACATGTCGATTGCTTTATTAGTATTGGAGGGACCATTTCCACGATCTTCAGAATTTTTTTGATAAGTAATTTCAAATTTATCTTCAAATTCTTTGACTTCATTTATTACATCATCATTCAAACTATGATCTGAAATACAAACTTCAAAATCTTTGAATGTTTGTACCTCAATAGTTCTGAGAAGGTCATTAATGAATTCCACACCTCTGCCATAAGATTCCCATGTGGGAATAGCAATAGATAGTTTCATAATCTTATCCAGTTTCTGTTTTCTGGAATTAGATCTTTAGTATCGTGCTGTGCATAAGCAGGACCAAACCAATTTACTGGAGATATTAATTTTCTAGTGCGATTCTTTTGTAAGAATGCTCCCCACCAAGAAAGAGAACTATTAGCGGTAATTCCACCATCACATAGAGACATTAAACAAAGATCTACAAAAGGAACAAGAGCACCATCCTCATGCTTATCTGTAGATTCTGATAAGTTAAACCTATCAGAAGCAAAGAATTCTTGTTCTTTACACCATTCAATAGAATCTGAAAAAACAATCACTGGAACGTCATCATCAAATTCGGCAAGTGCCCTTTCATAATACTCTATAGTTTGAACCGGATGCTGATCTTGAAGATTGACATATGCCCATTTGAATCCTCGTTTGTCTGCAAGGTTTGGATCTCCTCTACGAACATGAAGCATGATGGGAGTCTTTTCAAAACTATCCATCATTTTCAAACAAGGATTTAAGATTTCTTTTTTGAAAGAAAAATCTTCACGAATTTGATCTTCAATTTCTTCAAAATATTTCATGGTTTGATAAAAACCATAAAGATTTACATTGTCCGGACATTTTTCAAATATCTCTTCATTGAAATGAAACTGTCCTTCTTGAACGTAACTATTCGATGAATGAAACGCAATATTATTTTTAGTAACATTGATTAGATTGAAGCAATCATGAATTCCATAATTATCCACAGTATCATGTGGTGGAGGAAAAACAAAATCAAATTTCCTATGTGCAGCAATGCCTCTTAGAGCTGCATACTGAAACATTTGATTTCCTAAACGACCGTTATTACCAAGTCCGTTGTATCCAATACTCATTTACAATACTCCTTTTTCATTTCATTGAAAATTTTTGCAATACCATCTTGCATATTAGTTTTAGGTAACCACCATCCTGTAATATATGTGTCTGCTTCATTCCTCTTATCTAACTGAACACTATCCTTTGCAAGACCAGGTTTAATCTTTACATCATCTCTTCCAATTCTGTTAAAGCAACCTTGAATGATTGCAGCAACATCCTTAATAGAAGTTGAATTGAAGGATGTAATATGCAATGGATCCTCTGATTTAAAATCAGTAAAGTTTTCCATAACTGTTTCTAATGCTTCACAGCAATCCTCTGCATAGAGAAACTGACGTTCTTCTGTTCCATCAGTCATCATCTCAAACTCTGTTTCTTCAAATCCTTTACGAATAAAGTCAGTGATGACATGTGCTTTCTCCATATCTTTTTCAATACCATACACATTCCAGAACTTAACAGTCAGTCCCTTGAGTGCGGTGGTGTGAAGTTCACCAACACGTTTCATAACACCATAAGGTGAATGAGACATGTTACTCATTTGCGAAGATGCAAAAACAAATCGTTTATTATACTTTTTCAAAAGGGCAAACGTATTTGCCATCATACGAGTATTGTTATTGATGAACTGAAAAGTATGTTGATACTTCTTTAGGTAGTGTGAACCACCAACATCAAATGCAAGGAAGAATACAAAGTCAGACTTCTTAATAATACTTTCAATGTAGGTGTTAGGTGTCACTCTCAGGTCATTCTGAACACCATCAACAATATCAATACCAGTAACCTCGTGACCTTTCTCTGTTAGATAGTCTTTCAGGTATGCACCAATCTGACCTGCAGATCCTAAGATAGCAATATTCATTTACCCATCTGCTCCTTAATCCAATAGTATGTGTAACGAATACCTTCCTCAAGAGTCATTGTATAATCCCAATCAAGTTTCTCTCTAATAAGCTTATTGTTAGAGTTGCGACCACGAACACCCAAAGGACCATCAATATGAACTTTTTTTACAGTCTTGCCAGCAACTTTAGCAGCAGTATCAACAAGTTGATTGATAGTTACCATTTCTTCAGATCCAATGTTTACAGGACCCATGAAATCACTATTCATAAATCTTCTGGTTGCTTCAATACATTCATCAATGTATAAAAAAGAACGAGTCTGCTCTCCATCACCCCAAACTTCTACTTCACCACCATCTACAGCTTCTGCAACTTTACGGCACATTGCTGCAGGAGATTTTTCTTTTCCACCGTCCCAGGTGCTATCAGGTCCATAAATGTTATGGAAACGTGCGATACGAACAGGAATTCCGTGATTGCGATTGAAAGTAAGATAGAGTCTTTCCGAAAATAACTTTTCCCAACCATACTCAGAATCGGGAGCAGCAGGATATGCATCACTTTCTTTCAATCCTGGATTAGACGTTTCCATCTGAGCATATTCAGGATACATACAAGCACTACTACTATAAAATATTTTTGTATTATTAATACTAGTTTGCTTATTTAAGTTTAGTTGACACTTAAGAAGATTGAGATTGATTGTAGCAGAGTTATACATCACCTCAGAGTCATTTTCTCCAGAAAAAATATAACCAGCACCACCCATATCAGCAGCGTACTGATAAATTTCATCAAAAGGTTCTACATATTTCTCTGCAATGTTGGTATAAAAATTACCTTGATATCCAGAGAATCTAACAACTCTTCTCATCAAATTTATATCTGTAAGATCACCCAGAATAAATTCATCAGCAAGAGTTGGAGAATATTCGGGGCGTTTAATATCTATACCCCTAACCCAATATCCCTCACTTTTAAGACGACGAACCATGTGACTGCCAATAAATCCTCCGGCACCACAAACGAGTGCAGTCTTTTGTCTTTCAGACATTCTTTCCTCCAATAAATTCAAAAATGACGTGTTTTACTCTAGTATGAAAGTCCCAATATTCTTTGGACTTTTCATAGTTTTCTTCTACAATATCTACACGACTATTATAAAACTTTTCATCAAGATTGTCAAGAATATCTTTGAGTTCTTCGATGGTATTAAAAATAATCATGCCATCAGTATTAAAATAATTACTGATGTTCGATGCTCCCCAATAAATTGGAATAGTTTTGGATGCAAGACAATCAATCAACTTTTCAGTAATCCAATTATCTCGTTGCTCATTTTCTATAACTATGTGATATTTAGCAGTTTCAAAAAGAAAGTTTTTGTTCGGTGTTCGTGGTGGTGATTTATGTTTAACGATACTAAAACCGTTCAAATCTTCTGCTTCTTTCAAACCCTCCCAGACTTGTAGTCGAAGTAAATGACCTGGTGCCCATCCTTTATTACTAGTATTAAAAGAACAAACTTTTTGCTTATTCAGTTTAAAATCATCCCACTCAATCCAACAACAACCAAAAATAAATTTTTGAGAGTTAGGAAGATCTAAAAGGTCTTCCCTCCAAGTAAGAATAAGATCAAATTTATCCGCATTTGATCTTACAAGATCAGTGATATCAAGAATTGATGGTGGTTCAACCAAAACTAATACATTTATACAATCATGTTTCCACGAAATTGTATCATAAGCAATGTGAACTTTTTTCTCAAACTTTCCTTCTGTAGATAATGTTCCGCTACATTGAATATCATACATTTGGAACTACCTCATTTAAAATTTCAATAAGTCTATTTACTTTATTTCTATCAACAAACTGACTGTTTCCTACATATAATCCATTCTTATGCAATATCTCAACATTAGACTTTTCTTTTTGAGTGCAAAGTTGATATTTTTTAAATGCTGGATGTCGAAGAAGATTGCCACTTATAATGGGTCTATATTCGATTTGATTTTTTTTAAAAGTATCTTTTAATTTAGGAACAATATTTTCATCAAATGGAATAATAGGAAAAGAAAAACTACTATTTCCCAATTGATATTGTGGTGTTTTTATTCCATTATGAAACAAGATACTATTATAAAACTGTCTATAATTTTTTCTACGTATATCAATGTTATTATCAATTTTTTTTAATTGAGAAAGACCCAGAACCGCACAAATTTCATGATTTCTAAAATTATATCCATCAGTCATAAACAAAAATGCTGGATCAATATCTGAATTTTCTTTTACATATTTGTCTTTATTAAAGTCAGATTCTCTAGCCATACCATGAGATCTTTTCATTCTCATAAGATCATAAAGATCTGGATTATTTGTACATACCATTCCACCTTCAACGGTAGTAATATGATGTCCGAAATAAAAACTAAATGTTGAACCGGCAGAAAGAGTTCCTCTTTTATTTTCCATACCATCCTCAACGCCATGAGATTCACATACATCCTCAAGAATTAATGCGTTAGGAAAAATATCTTCGATTGATTCAACATCAGAAGATAATCCAATCAAATGTGTAATGAATACTACCTTAATATCCGGATGTTGAGTGGCAACATATTTTAATTCCTCAATATCAAATGAAAAATTATCAAGATTAATATCACAAAAGATTGGTTGAAGTCCATTTTGAATAACAGGACCAACATTAGTAACCCAAGTAGTGGCAGGAACGAGAACTTTATCCCCATCTTTAAGATTACAAAGTTCTTTTATCGCTGCGATCAAAAGAAAGTTTGCTGTACTACCACTAGAAACATAAAGAGAATAATCAACACCCAACCATTCGGACCACTTTTTTTCAAATTCACGAACCTTGGGTCCATTTGTTAATCTTGAACTAGTCAAAAGAAAAGTTGCCATTTTTATACGATCTTTAAGAGTGATCGTTTCTTCCATCAAAGGCCAATACATTTTTTCTTCTCCAGTTTATAATATTCGTAAGTTTTTTTTAATCCTTCTTCTAAAGAAGTTTTTGATTTCCATCCCATTTTTTTTAATTTGGATATATCAAGAAGTTTTCTTTTCATCCCGTCTGGTTTTTCAGTGTTCCATGTAATGTCACCCTCAAATTCAACGATATCTTTAATAATATCGACAAGTTCTTTGATCGAATAATCAGTACCACTGCCGATATTAATTATATCATGATCTTGATAATTATTCATTAAAAAAATACATGAATCTGCAAGATCTTCAACGTAGATAAATTCTCTTCTAGCATTTCCAGTTCCCCAGCAAACAACTTTACTATTTTTTTCTTCTTTTGCAAGGTGAAATTTATTCAGTAATGAACCTATAACATGACCTGACTTGGAGTTAAATTTATCTCCAGGTCCATAAACATTACATGGTTGAACTGAAATAAAATTAGAATTATATTGCTTCCTATATGCCTGACAAAGTTTAATACCTGCTATTTTGGAAATAGAATATGATTCATTAGTTGGTTCAAGATATCCAGAAAGAAGATATTCTTCTTTCATTGGTTGAGAACAATTTTTTGGATATATGCATGAGGATCCCAAAAATAATAATTTATTAACCTCATATTCATGAGAACAACTGATAATGTTATTCTGAATTTGAAGGTTATCCAATAAAAAATTTACTGGATATTCTACATTGTCTCCAATACCACCACATCTGGCAGCTGCTAGAAAAACATAATCGGGTCTTTCCGTTTTGAAAAATGAATAGACTTGATTATAATCAGTCAAATTTACTTCATTTCTATTCTTAAGAACTAAATTATTATATCCAAGTTCATACAATTTTTTTACAATTGCCGATCCGACTAAACCAGTATGTCCTGCAACATAAATTTTATCACTCGTATGCATAAGAACTAAATCCTCCTGATGTAAGAAGTTCGTCTCTCTTAGCAAACTCAATATCCTTACTAACCATTTCTTCAATCATTTCATCAAGAGTGATTTCAGGTTTCCAACCAAGAGTTTCCCTTGCTTTAGTCGAATCTCCAAGCAAGGTTTCAACTTCAGCATCTCTAAAATATCTAGGACTGACACTAATCACTACATTTCCTGTGTTTTTATCAATTCCAATCTCATTTGTACCCTCTCCTTGCCACTGAATATCCATTCCAAGATAGTTGCCAGTGCGTTCACAAAACTCCCTTACAGTAATTTGTTGCATAGTTGAGATTACAAAGTCATCTGGTTCATCCTGTTGTAACATCATCCACATAGCACGAACATAATCTTTTGCATGACCCCAATCACGTTTTGCATCAAGATTACCAAGCCTAAGAGTTTTTAATAAACCAAGACTTACCCTTGCAAGATCTCTAGTAATTTTTCTTGTAACAAAAGTTTCTCCTCGTCTAGGAGATTCATGATTAAAAAGAATACCAGAACAAGCAAAAATATTATATGATTCTCGATAATTTTTCGTAATCCAATGAGCGTACAATTTTGCTACACCATAAGGTGATCGTGGATAAAAAGGTGTCGTTTCTTTTTGAGGATTCTCCTGAACAAGACCAAACATTTCTGAAGTAGATGCTTGATAAAATTTAACTGTATTTTCCATATTAAGAATACGAATTGCTTCAAGAATTCGAAGTGTTCCTATCGCATCACTATTAGCAGTATATTCTGGAGTTTCAAAAGAAACTTTAACGTGACTCTGTGCACCTAAATTATAAATTTCATCCGGTTTGATAGTTTGAACTAATCTAATAATATTTGTAGAATCAGTTAAATCTCCATAATGCATATGAAAATTTTTCTTGTCTCTATTAAAAATATGATTAACTCTATCAGTATTAAAAGAAGAACTTCTTCTCTTAATACCATGTACCTCATATCCCTTTTCAAGAAGAAATTCTGCAAGGTAAGAACCGTCTTGACCAGTCAATCCAGTAATAAGTGCTCTCTTCATAATTTAATCCAACGTTCATTTGCCAGAGTCCACTCTACAACTTCATGAATACGATCACGAATGTTTTGTGGTTCCCATCCCATCTTACGCATTTTTTCACCCGAAAGTGCATATCTCAGATCATGTCCGGGACGTGCTGAATGAAAATCAACCATCTCATATTTCAGTTCTTTACCCTGAACATCAGCAATGATTTGTGCCAATTGTAAATTATTTAATTCTTCAGCACCAACAATATTAAATTTAGGACATTTAGCACCACCCCAATTATTTTCAATTACGGTAGGTTGATTTAGAAGAAACATAAGTGCATTAGAAACATCTTCCGCATGAATATAATGACGTGATCCTGGAATTTTTTTAGTTGGATCACTATGAATCGTGATAGTTTCTCCATCTCTTATACGTTTAATACACATCGGAATAAACTTTTCAGGATGCTGACGTTGACCGAACACATTCATGGTATGAGTAATATAAACAGGAAGTTTATATGTGTTCTCAAATGCTACTGCAAGTTCTTCACCACCTGCTTTAGATGCACTATATGGATTAGTGGAATTGTATCGATCATTTTCATCGTAGAGAATGCCATCGGGAGCAGGTCCAAATACTTCATCTGTACCAAAGTATACAAACCTTTCCAAATGATCTAATCCGCGAGCATAATCAAGAATATGTCCAGTTGCAACAACATTATCCATAACAAATTCCATGGGATATTCAATACTCCTATCCACATGAGATCCTGCTGCAAGATGAAGAATATAATCAACTTTGCCAATATCAGCAGCAATCAATGGATTTACTGCTGCCTTAAGATCATGAAATACTACTTTGACACGAGCACGTTCTTCTACAGAAAAATCTTTAAGAACATCTTGAAGTCTATTTAAATTACCACTAAAGTCTAAACGATCAAGTGTAACCACTTCCCAGTCGGTATTCTTAAGGATTTGAGATACGAGATGATGTGCAATAAATCCTGCTCCACCGGTTACTAAAACTCTTTTCATTTCACTCTTAATACTATAGTAGTTATTATACTAAAAAAGAACGGTTTATGCAACCGTCCTTTATAGGTCTTGCCATGCACGCCACTTGTTCTTTTACAGGAAACAAGAAACCTGGCGGGAGTTTCCTCCATCCGCACCACTTGCTCTTTGGGGAAGCAAGAAACCAAAGTAGGGTCTGTGACTCCACCAGTGCTGTTATAGTCCATCCGTGACTCTATTATAATCATCTTCAATTCTTATAATATCAGACTCTTCACATTCTCCTTGCTGTATTTCAAGAAATTGAATTCCATCAATACCTGCTTGAAGTCTATGAATACATCCAATAGGAATATGAAAATGATCCTTTGAACTAACACTTTTGGTTTCGGAGTCCAAGGTGATAGTTCCAGTTCCAGATAAAATGTACCAGAACTCTTCTCTCTTAGAATGTTTCTGAAGTGAGAATCTTTGATTTGGGGATATTGTTATGATTTTGACTACTCGAAAATAATTTCGTTCTAAGTCTTTGTATGATCCCCAGGGTTTGTTTACTATATTCATTTTTGAGGGGGTTCCCGACCAGGGCTAGTTTATCGACCTACCGAGTCTTTGACATAAGCAGGAACACCATCAGGGTCCAACCAACATGTATAATCGTGATCTTCCATAGCAGTCATCAACTGCATTTCATTATCACAAAGATACATATCACGATAACGACCCGTGTATGAATCTACTTTTTGAAT
>Ga0098038_1000698_pt1 | contig 14576 bp, 21 predicted proteins | sample 5B_taG_FD_75051 | JGI IMG/M metagenome (GOLD analysis project Ga0098038, IMG submission 75051) | Marine viral communities from the Subarctic Pacific Ocean - 5B_ETSP_OMZ_AT15132_CsCl metaG | ecosystem: Environmental > Aquatic > Marine > Oceanic | place: Pacific Ocean | collected 2015-01-08 | reverse complement strand
GTAATTGTGAATTGGTTCGTTCACTCCCACTTGAATGCGCCTGATGTAGTAGTCATTATGCCATGCGTGAATACCGGAAGATGTTCCTAGAACACAACTAGTAGTTCCTTCGGGTTTAATACAAGTAAGCCTAGCGGCATAGTTCATCTTTCTATCGCTCTTATCATTGATAGTATCAACAGTCTCCACATTGACATCAATGACACAGTTAGTAGCCTCTTCCAAGTCCAACTTAGCAAGAGCGTTACTACCAATGCCAGTTAGAGAAACACCGAGCAATGCATCTTTCTCACAGTTCTCTCTCCAAATCTCCCTAAGATAATGGAAGTCTGTGTATGCGGCTTGCAATGTTCCCAAGAATGAAGCGGCTGATACTCTAGCATTCAAGTCCTCTTGCGATGTAACTGTAGAAGCATTGACGGAGCAAAGATTACACATCTGAAATGGCCTAAGCGAAATTTCTGCACAAGGATTTGTTCCCCAATCTTTGTCATTAGTTAGAAAGAATCCGGGTTCTCCGGTCTTGTTCAATTCAATCCTCTTCCATACATCCATGAAGAATTCCTTCTTGAGTTTGTGACGTAGCAATACAACCGAGTTATTTGCTCTCCCTCGATAAGGATGCTTCTCATACCAAATGCCACTCTTGGACATTAGCATCTCCTCGTCATCTGCACTAAACAGACTAATCATGGCCGCTCTTCTTATGCCACCTGCCAATACAGAATCAGCAATATGACAAAGCATATCGTGAACCTCGATAGGTTTCATCTGATGGCCATCCGGCATATTCTTCAGCATCTTATGAACCAAATCAAGACACTTATCCAAAGGGTCGGGACCGGGTGCAGTTCCACCTGTTGTCTTCAACGGAGAACCTAGTGGCCTTATCTCCGTGAAGTCAAACTTAGGTGTAGTAGTTCTAACACCTGTATAAGAATCGAATAGGACTCTAATTGCTTCTGCCCATCCCTTTATCGAATCCTCAATCAAATAGCGATAAGTCCTACTCGATGGTTGCCTTATCACAGGTAGTTGATTGACATGATGATATTGGACGGAATAACCGACACCAGTTCCACCTAGCAGTAGGAACATTGCCTCAGAAAATGCGGCAGTATTGTCAATTGGCATATATGCACAATTGTATATCCTATTGGGTGAAAGGAGGATTGGTTTCCCTGCGAATTGGAAAGACCTCATTGAAGGAACAATCAATCTTGTCCTCACGAAGTCCTTGTAAATCTTCTTTATCTTTCTAGCGAAGGTTGGGCCTACATGCTCAAACTTCTCCAAATGCATCTGCATATTCCTATCGCAGATTTCATTCCATGTCTCTCGCCTTTGCTTTTCAGCATCATATTTGGCGTATTTATTGTTCGTTATTATATCTGATAATATTTCTTGTTCTATGTCTAAACTGTTCATTTAATCATCTCCCATTTTATGTTGTTGGTGGGCTTTACACCCACTTGACATTTGACCCATGTTTGGATTCTAAGCGTGGTTCCGACACTACTTAGAAGTTACCGCTAAAGCACTTAAGCGCACTAAAACGGCTTGCGTTTTTCTGTCAGCCAAATGGATGTTCTAACATCCACCGACTATGGCCGGAACTAGGTTCACGTTGTCCACTTCGTCCCAAGTAATGTTGGCGATGGCTTCTCTCGTTACCATTTCCCCGTCAACATATACCCAATGGGTCGGGTGGTCAGTTATCTGCTCAACCATTTGGGTCGCAGATACATCTACCAGTTCGGTGTGGCCTGTGTCATTCATTATCCTTAACTTCATTTCACATTACCTCCTATTTTCATTTTTAGTCTGATGTTATTTACCCTTGTTGTCTCAGCATTTGCAATTGTTGCTGAATCTGTGCTACCTGCATCTTCATCTCCTCAATACGGCCACCCATTAACTGAATGGTCTTCTCATACTGAGAACAAAGACCCATGTAACTCTGCAATTGATTCATAGCACCCTGTGCCGTTTCCTGTAACTGCGCGTTATTTGCAGTCAGAACCTCAATCTGTTGCAGAAGGGCTTCATTTCCATCTTCTTCTTTCTTCGTTTCTTTTTTCTTTGTCATTTTATTTCCTCCCTTTTTCCCTCAATAATTGGTCTATCATCTTGGAAGCGTTTGCCTTCGATATTTTCTCAACATCTCCGTCATATTCTAAATCCCTGAGAAACTTCTTCTGTTTGTCAGTTGCCGCAATCTCTTCACGGTATAGGATAGTTATCAACTTGTTGGCCTGTGTTTCGGTAGGTTCTCCACCACGGATGAACTTCCTTCTCATATCACTAAGGAAAGACTTCTCCCACATGCTATTGCCATCCGTTGCCTTCCAAATTGGAAAGCCAAAGTAGTTACAGGCTTCCATGAATGTCTCATTCTCAGAAGTGTTGGTGAATTCCTCTCTCAGCCTATCGGCATTCTTCAATGACAATTCAGCAAGGAACTTCTGCCTTGATTCAACATACTCATCCTCCTCCTGTACCTTTGGAAGATAATTATCTATCAGCGCATCGAACAGAGCCAAGTCGTTCTGAAGCCTGTCATTTGGCCAGCCTCTTGTTGTCTGTTGATTCCTTGGGTTATCTGGATGATTCCATCTCCATACAATAGAAGCCATCTGATAATCGGTGGCTCCATATGTTCCCTTCGATGTCTTGCGAATTACTGTTACTGGTCTTTGCTCGGCAACCTTCTCATCGAAGTATGTCTTACCTGTGACTCTGACATTTATCCGTAAATCCAAATCCTTCAGTTCCTCAAAAGTATCCTTGAAGTCTTCACCTTCTTCTGAATCCCAAAAGGCATTTCGGATAAGACCCTCAACGGTCATCTTCTTCCATTCCTCAATCTTCTCTTCTGTGATTGTGTGCTTGGGTATCTTCAACACTTCATTCATGTGCCGAAGAACCATCCAATTGTTAATGCAGGTTGAACCCACAATCTCCTTAACATCTGTCACGGTATTCTCTATCTCAAAGTGATAGACAATTGGGTGTCCGCACAAACATGCACCGGGATGACCTGATGGGTGATTAACTACTAATTCATGAGTTGCCCCATAAGCAGTATCTCTCCAAACCCTTCCTGTTATTCTCCATTCCAGTTTTGCTTCTTCATAATCATCTGACTCAGAGAGAGCCAGTAGCCTAGATGTTAGTCTAGGGTAATTGTTCGCTTCTACTATTTCCATTTATATTTCCTCCATTTTTTCTTTGAACCTTTGAGACAAAGTGTCCATTCTCTCATCATTCTTCGCTACTTCATCTGCCGTTGTCTTTAGCATGTGGTCGAAGAGTTTCTTAATTACCTCGTCTTTTTTCCTATCACTCACAGACCAATCAACATGAGTTGTTAATCTCTGTACGTCATGTTGTTCTGTGAATGGTATTGCCTTACTAGGTAGGAATATACTACCACCTACCAGCATACCATCCTTGTCCTCATGTAATGATACAATGCACCTAAGCAAATGTTCAATGACATACTGCAACTTAGTTATCGTCATGTCCTTTGCTCTAGTTTCTTCTACCAATATATCAGTAAGAGCCTCAGTCATTTTCTTTGCATCACCGAAGATATCAGCCATTCCTCTCAGATGTTCTTGAGCATCTACTTGACCAACATCAAACACCTTGTCCCAATTGGGAACTACGTCATCCCATTCTTCACTCATACAATTCATCTCTCCTTTGTTCTCTTAGCATTCCAGTTAGAATTACATCTAACTTCCCGAATAGCGGTTCCGCTACTCCGGCTATTGTTTTCCTATATAGTGATAGCCATATCTTATGGCGGATATTGACAACGACCTTAACTTGGTCATCATCATTATGCGTTATCACTACAGGAGGTAGTTCATCATCATCTACCATCCTAAATTCTACATTCGTTTCTTGTTCCATTTTCTTTTCTCTCCTATATTATTCTAAATACTTTCAAGGCAACTAGTCCACCTATTACTATGTTGACTAGTCCCATGACCGTGCGCCAAAACGCCATTACTCCCATGTGTTCAATATACCATTTCTCTTCCATTGGCGACCACCATGACTATCATGTTCACTTCCACCACCTATGGGGTTGAACATCTCCCATAGTATGAAAGGAATAAGTATGGGGCAAAACAATGCACAAAATAGCATTGTAACTCCTACTCCTACATCTGTTATCAGACTCATTTATGCACACCTCACATACCATGAAGGTTCTTCTTTCTTCCAGTAGGCTATCCTTCTCTTATCGTGAATGTAATACTGTCTGTATTTATCCACCGTTGACATCTGGTCGAAACCACTTACTTTCCTGCAATGCATGTTGTCAGCAATTGCTATTGCAAAGGGTGTCAATCCAATGTCAGGTAATGTCTCGACTACTTCCATCCAAATAGGATTGTAGTCATTCATCGTTAGTTCACACTTGTGTGTCTTACCATATCTACTGGTATATTCTTCACATAGTGAACCTGCATGTTCCCACAACCATAGGAAGTTCTGTCTGCTTTCTCTTGCCCATATAGTGCAAGGATGATTCAACATTACTGGCCTGTAAGGACTATCAAATCCTAAGTGGTCAGCAATAGTTGACATCATCTGCAAACTTTCCAATGGCATTTTGACTGCATGTTTATCCAACACATATGTCGCGGCTTTACTTGGTTCTTCATCTAATACAAATATATTCATTCTTCTTCACCCCACATCTCATTTACTGCATGTCTAGCAACAAACTCATCTGCTACACATCCACATTCAACTTCGGTTAATTCTTTCTCTCCTGTAGATAGCATGGTTACCACGCCTACTACTCCTGTTCCATTACAATCTTCACATTTCATTCTTCTTCACCCCACCTTAAGTTCCATCCTTGTTCTGTTAGTTCTCTCTTAGAAACATCATAGGTCATTAACTCCTTGAGTTTCGCCATGATGCTCCTTTGCTTCTTCTTCCCAATCAGAAGTCTTTCCTCGTTACCATTAGGATGAGATACTCGCATGAGTATTCCCTTCTCCATAGGTTGCCAATTGAACAACTCACATCGTTGTAAGTAGTTCTGCCAAATCTTAGATTCCTTCCAACATATGCTGAATGTTATCGTTGATATGTTATTTAGATTGAAGAACATGAACTGTGACTTGTCCAATGATTGAACTGCCATATACATTCTAATGCCTTCATTTGCATTGTAGAAGTGACTTCTCTTTCCTTCTCCGTGTTCCTCAATGCTCATCCTACTCGCCTCCCGCAGTAATTCAGAACCTTCTTCGCTCTTGTAATTGCAACATAGCATAGGTTCATCTCTTGTTCTCTATCAGCCTTTGACTTAGCCATCGGATGTGGCATTAGGTCAGGCTTTAGAATCCAAACAGTATTTGACTCAAGACCCTTAGCCTTGTGAATAGTAGAGAAGACAACACCTGCCCTCTTACCATCATCGAAGATAGTCTTGATGTTATCCATCAATCCCTTCACAGTCTGAGTATTAGCCATCAATGCGAATAGACAGTCTCTCCTATCCTGTAGGTTATGTGCGAACTTCTCCTTCTCCTGCTCCATCAACATGCGAACTTGAACATCCACATACTTGACCAATGCTTCCTTGAAAGAAGCAATGTCCATTGAAACATCTTGTGTTACCTTCTTGACCAATGCATTGAGCGATTGCCCGATATCCCTACCTAGAACATATGCTGGTATTCCAGCAGTAATCAAAGAGAAGCAATGACTCACTAGTGGTGCATTGACTCTACAAAGAACCATGTCTCCTACCTTTGGAACAAAGTCCACATTAGTATTTACTTCGCCTTCTTCGGCATTATCTGCCGCTTCAAAGTCAGGTACGAATCTGTTAGCCTCTTGGACTACTGCCGTTGGGCATCTCCAAGATACTGTCAAAGGAAACTCCTTGATTTCCCTTGAAGAGAACTTTAGTGAATCCTTGAAGATAGACATACTCCTAGAATCTGCTCCTCTAAATCCATAGATTGCTTGCTTTGGGTCACCGACAATTATCATCCTTCCACCATTACAGGCTTTGAGAATCAATCTCCTTTGTGACTCATTGAAGTCCTGTGCCTCATCAACGAATACCACATCATAATGCTTGACTGGCAAATCCAATACAACTGGTAGCCATATCATATCATCGAAGTTGAAGATGCTCACATCTAGACTCAGGTTCTTAATCTGAGGTAGTTTGAGTATTGCATTGTTCTTCTCGCGTATGCCATCAAACTCTATGCTATACTCATCAATCAGGTTCTCGATACCAGCCTTATCATCCCACTCAATCATTGATGACTTGAGTAGAGAGATTAGTTTCTTCAATCCCTGCTTGGACTTGAAGTTCTTACCCATTACTGCCTTGACTATGTTATCGTCCTTCTTGAAATCCATCTTGGCTTTACTCTGATGTCTCTTCAAAGCACCCATACCTAGAGAGTGAAAGGTCTTGGCCTCACAATCCATTGGCAACTTCGTGCCTATCTCAGTAGCAATCGACTTGTTGAATGCTAAGAATAACTTAGACACATTGGGTATTCGATTAGCCCCTTCTACGATGGTGAATGTCTTGCCTGTTCCGGCTTTGGCATCAACCACCAAATGGTCTGTGCTTTCGACCATCTCTTTCCATATTTGTTCTTGTTGTTCTGTTCCTACTATTTTCATTTTTCTTTCTCCTTTAATTTTCAAAAAAGAAAACCACAAACACAAGTTTCGAAACGCCTGAAGTGCGTTACAAAACGTCATGTCTGGTTTCTGTCTTCTTCTTGACTAGTTATTTGTGAAGTTACATATTTACTTTTATTAGCGTCCTATATGACTTTCCAAATAAAAGTAAAAAAATAAGAGGGAGTTACACAGACTCGATTTATACCGAATTTGTGTAACTTCCAACTTACTCTTCTTCGTTTTCTTTTCCTCCCTTCGGGACATATGTGCTTCTCCTGTATGCCCGCTTCTTGAGTTTCCTCTTCTCATGCTTGAGCATGGCAGATAACTCCATCTGTTCGGTTTCGATGGTTTCCATCATCCTCGCCATTCTGTCTAATCTCTGATTAAGCGCAGTTATACGAGGACCGACATCCGCTTGGATAGACTCCATCTTCTGGATGTTAGCATTCATGCGTCCATTCAGAGTAGCGATGCTACCTAGCACCTTATCCTTGAATGGAGTATCATCATCATTCATTGCCAATTCTATAGCCTTCGCTACCTGCTCATTGACTGCCTTCTTGAAGTGTTGAGTAGTTAGGAACCTGTCCCTAATTATCTCCTCTTCAGTAAAGGGATTAATCTCACTAGGAGAAGCATCATTACTTTCATGGTGGAAAGCCTGTCCTGCTACTGTTGAGAGTCTTATCTCAATCTCCTCTATTCTAGCAAGAGTCTTTGGTAATTCTGACATCTGAGTTGATACCCAAGTTTCCATCGCTTTGGCATTAGCCACTTTGACATACTGGTTATTCATACCATCTCTGTCTCTAACTAGGCCGGACTTGTTTACTCTCACCCTGTGTTCTTCACAGAATTTAGGTTGCACCATTCCTGTTCTTACTACGAATGGCCGTTGGCACTTATGTCCGTCTTCCATTACAAATTCACATCTTTTTCTTATCATTCTTATTCCTCTAATATTGTTATGTTGATGAGACTATATGAAGTGTCATCAATTTGAGTGTTTGGCAGGGGCGAACTACGCGCCGCATTACTCTTAGAACTCTCGATAGTATTCTAAGAAACCTACCTCAAGGGTTGGTATTAGCAACCTTACAGTTACAGAGAAATTATATGGGGGTTTCTCTGATTTTGTTGAGTGGTTATTGGGGGAGATGAACCGTGCTATGCCGTTAAGCGCAGGGATGCATACGATGCCGTGACTAGGCATCATGGTTTTATTTATTGAAATGCTGACTACTGCTGAACCTTATGGTTCTTCTTATACCGGACAGTAAGTTAAACATGCTCGATTAACTTAAGCAACTCCTCTCTCCAAGGATATCTTTTCCGACAACCGAAGTTGCGGAAAAAGAAGTATCCGAGTCGATGGTCAACCCTTGTATCTTCATTCATCTTTACTACTCAAACCCCAATTCCCGACTGTGCAAATCCTCCGCTAAGATTCATTGGTCACCACATTTGTGTCGAGTTGTTATTCTCATGTTTCTAACATGAGGATGATAAAACCGAAATGCCGTTTGAGTGGGGCTAACCTCGGTTTTCTTTGATTTTCTCATTATTCTCATTATTCTCACTAGTTTTCTAGAGAGAGAGAGTATAGGTGTGTGTGGGGGGTATGTTGTTGTGTATAATGTATGTTAATAATGATAATATTGAGAATATTACTCTAAATCGTTCATACTACCCATTCACGCCTTTCGGTTCTCTCATATCCGTGAGAATATTGTGAGAGAACCAAACATAAGATGCTATCTTATGAATACCATATATATGATATTAGTATATATGATAGATATCTATACCTATATGGTATGATATGTGAGTCTTGATTTGACTGTGATACCAAGCCACATATATTGGTGGTTACGAATAACTCCAATCACTTGTGTTCATTGATATGCTAGTTTGATTTCACATGCAGTCAAAGGAGGACTTTTTTCCTCAGTAAGTGCCTGTGACTACCCTATATTAGGGTGGGTGCATACTTACCCCTACCCTGAATCATTTATCTCTTGACTGATTTAGCAACCATATGGTAGGACACTTTGTCGTAAAGACCCCATAGAGGGTTAATCAGGCCCATAGATGCTTTAGGAGGGTTGGTGAGACAACCTTACAGGAGGAAAACAATATGGAATGGCAAGAATTTACGGGAATGGTTACGACCTACGCAAATGACAAGAAATCGGAGATAGATACAGAGGACAAGACCTCTGTTCTCCGCCTCATAGAAAGAGGGAACGCAAATGAAAAGAAGCAAGCACGTTGCACTACTGCAATTAGGCTAATTATCGGAGACTACTCTGATAGCCCAACTAACAGTAGGGGCTTCTCGCTTCCAGATGATGCACAGGCAGTCGTTCAGTCTGCATATGATGCAATCGCTGGAATGGCATCCGTGTATAACGAGAACCCAGTTATCGCGGCTCTTCTTCTGCCTCACGGCAGGAGTACGGCTACTCACCTAGATGGTGAGACATGGGCAAACCGAATGGTAAGCCACATGGAAGACACGGCTCGCTCACTATACGAGAGCAAAACATGGGACGGTTCTGAGAAGAGCCTCGTTGCTACGGTGTCCTTCACCACGGAGGATAACTGATTAGGCAATTTGCCTTCCCTCCTTTAGCACAAGACCTACTCAAGTCTTACATAGATAACAATCCGTAAGTCCTAGATGTGGTGGTAGTAATATCACTACCTAAATTCTCTAGGCTGGGTTGGGGCTATGGGGTTTGAAGCGACAAAGTGCCGAACCATATGGTAATGCACACTTTGTCGTGACAGACCCCATATAGGTTGTAGGACAAACTAAGACATGGTTAACCTACAGAGAAGGCACTTTAGATGGCTTGCAGAGTTTGCAGTCACGGCCCAACTAGATGAAGAACAACGAGAGCAATTGATTAATGCTTGTAGATATACAAACAGTAATTTTGATGCTGGCAGGATGAGAGAATACATGAAATCACATCATAGGTTGATTTACATGTACGAAATGGAGTGAGGTGAGAAAGTGGAAAGTGAAAGAATAGTGAATGAAGCAATGAAAGTATATCAGTATGAGATTGATGTTGGTCACTCTAAGAGTGGTTCAAATCATGTCATCATTATCAAGAGCCTAAAGGTTCGGAGTGATGACCTTGCAAATGCAATACAGGAAATACAAGCAGCACTAAGGGCATTTAATGACCTTGGGGGCTGCCCTGATTGCAAATGATGTTGTGGGGGCTATGCCCCTACTTCATCAGGGTGTTAGCGACAAAGTGCATTACCATATGGTAAGTTACTTTGTGTTCACGCACCCCATATAGGGGGGTAACAGAGTATTACCATGCAAAATGAGTTGAAAGAAGCATATGTTGAAAGAAAGATGGAAGCAGACCCGAATATTCGGTTCTTCAAGGAGAACGATGTTGAAGGCGTACATCTGGAGAGAATGATAGATAGGCAGAGGGATACCTATGCTAGGGAGTATGATGCTTCAATGGCGGCAGTCATGACTATCATGGAGGAGAACGGCATTGAGGAAGATGTCTTCTTCGGATTCGATGTAATCGTCAAAGACCTTCTGATGTCACTCGCTGAGGCAAATAGCGAGATGGAGGAGCGACTTGGAGATTGGGAATACTACGCTGACGAGTTGTATGACAACATCTCATCCGCAATCAGCGATGGTCGTCCTTGGTAATCATCCAGCGGTAATAGCGGCTAGGGGGGAGAGAAAATGGCCTATTCTCTCCCTCCAACATCTTCGGGGTAACGTTGACACAAAGTAACTACTACCATATGGTATGATACTTTGTCATGGTCACCCCATATAGCCATCACACATACATTAACTGTCCGTGGAGGGCATTCCTAACAGGAAAGGAGATAATACAATGGCAGAAAGAAATAAACAAGAACCAATGACAGATAGTAAGTGGAAAGAAAGCATAGTGCAGAAGTGGAAGAACTGGGTAAAGGATAACCCGGATTGGGAGGACTTCTATGACGGACTAATGAGTGTCCCTTCTCTAATTGAGAGAGGAACTAAGAACGCTGAGAAGAGGCGCAGAATAGCAACTGGTATCAGAACTTGCTTCATAGCGATGGAAGTAAGTGACAACCCATTTGCGGCAGGTGCTACTTCATCACTACCTGAGAAGGTCGAGAGAACCAAGACCACCGAATTAGGTGAACTCAAAAAGGCATACATCAACTTCTGGAAAACATGTGCGCAAGCACGAAGGTATCTAGTAAAATCGAAGCGTGGTGGAGGGGGAGTTTTCTCCTCTGCTGAGGAATTCGCTCAGTATCAGATTGACCTATTGACCAACAAGTTGTCAGCCTACTACAACGACTTCGCAGATGGCAAGACCACCAAGGACTATCATTGGAAGGGAACCCAAACCGCACTCATCAACAATATACCCCTATTGAAGAAGGCGAAAGAAGCAGACGCAAAGAAGACCGAACAAGAAGAGGCCTCCAAGGAGGCTGAATAGGATTGTCTCCTCCACGGACAACCCTTCGGGGTCTTTAATGGCAAAGCATACCAACCATATGGTAGGCTACTTTGTGCCTGACTACCCCATATACCCCTAATTCTAGACTAAGCATATGGCAGACACAAGCGTGACATATGAAAGAACAATGAAAGTGACCTACCCTAGAGAAGGCGGTAGGTTATCATCTAAACTGATAAGGAGACTTCAGCAGATGTTGACAACCTTTGGGATATACATGGTGTATAGATGTGGTTGGGGAGAACCCGACTACAGTTCCTATGAGGAAATCGAGAAGACGGAAACCAAGAGGTCTTACAAACTGACCTCGGATGATTCTGACTATGAGATAGTAGATTTCGGAGTAGTCGATTCGAACTACGAGCGAAGTGGTATGAAGAAAATCGTCAATGCCCTAAATGACTATGCTAGTTCGGTCATCGGTCTATCTCTGGATGAAACGGTAGTCACCACATCTACTATGGAACTCCCAAGATGGAAAGGAGATGCGATTTGGATTAACGGTCTAGAAGAACCTCAAGTCAGGATGAACCGTGACTATAGCGGAAGCCGAATGACTTGGACAGATGAAACCGATGAAACGGATATGACCAAGATGGAAGTATTGCTAGACCCCAGCACTAGCAATGATTCGGCCATCCTGACCTTCAAGATTTGGAAGGAGGCAACCAAGACGCAGAACAAGAAGGACATCGAGACATGGTTGGTAGATACCCCATTAGATTTGATGGGAGAGATACAGGCTCACATAGAAACGTGTCTGTCTGATGTGGGCTTCGACATCACCGAGCCAGTCATTGACTGTCACTTCGATGCGAAGACAGAAAGCCGAAGCGAGTGCGCCCCGGATATCATCGGGCGACTTCGTGACGCCAAACAACGGACGATTGACAACCAATAGTCCCCTTTGCGCCCTTCGGGGCCATCGGGGTTCATTTGCACAAAGTAACATACAACCATATGGCTTTGCTTCCAAATTTTTTTTCTTTCTATATGCCCACAAACAAGTTAATGGTCTAATGCTCACCCGCCACGCATGTGGCTAATGAGGATTCGCAACTTGAAATATACAAAGAAGCCACAAGAATAGTTAAGGACATACAGGAAGAGGTATCTAACATCCAAACTATGGGGAGGTTAGATTCTAAGTTAAACAAGATGCTTAACAGAATTAAAGCAGATACAAAACAACTACTCAAGGAGATAAAAAGTAAGGTGTTTCACCAAACTAGCATAGATGATTGGGGTGGAGATTAAATGGTAAATGGGGCTTATTCTGGTTATAGGCTAATGATGGGCAAAAATTTTTCGCTAGTCCCAAACAAATCGCGGCCCATTTTTTGAAAAATAAAAGGTGTGACATTTAATGACAGTAAAAATACCCGATTGGCAAGAACAACTAAAGATGGGAGGCGCAGTTACAACAGCAACGGGGGGAACTGCGGCCCTGTTTAACAATAAAGCGATAAGGGGGAGGAAACGTGCCAAAAAGAAAGAAAGAAAATATTGACAAGGATGAAGATGATGTCGATATAGAGGCAGGTGGCCAAACTTTCTCCGGTGCGTTAGATACTAAGTCCATGCGTGAGATGTTTAATGCGTGGGAGAAGGAAGCAAGTGGATTAGAGGGAGAATCCATTGGTTCCGTAACTGGACTTAATCTCCTTCAGGCAATTAAGAGTCAAGGAATGACTGGAAGGCTAAGAGGTGCTGGCCCGAACCTGCCGAACAAAGGTGGGGTTGAGATTTTCAAGGAACTAGTAAAGATATTCAATGCCAAGGAGTTCTCACCTGAGCAATTTGATTTCTTGAGAGAATTAGATTCCATGATGAATACCTATTCGGCAGATGACCATCCCTTGAACCCAGCAAACATCAGATTCGACAACCCGATTGACATAGATGAGAAGGGAAGGACGCTAAAACCCAAAGAGGTGTATGGCCATTATCGAACAGATGAGTATGAGAGCGCACAGAAACTCAAAGGGAAGGATAGACCCGCAGTTCCAGATAGTTGGTATAGCGATGGACGAGGTGCAGAACCTCCGATGTGGCAAGCATTGTATGGAGATGGCAATGGAGATGTTTTTGATGGCATCAGTTTGCACCAAGTTGTAAAGAAGGCAATTGAAAACTTCGATAAGATAGAATTGGAGATAACACAAGACGACCCATTGGACTTGACTACTAGGAAACTAGGAACTCCACAGGTTGCTAAGATTCTTCTCACCATTCCTAGCATAAAGGCAATAGTCAATACCTTCATTCAAAGATTGAAGCAAAATCCAACGAAGACATTTCCCGCTAAGTCTTGTAAATCTGCAATGGAGGCCAACCCAATCAAACTAGGAGCAAGAGGAAGTCAAGGAGTTAAGACCATCTTGGGCATTAGGGGAATGAAACAAGACATCAAGGAGATGTATGTGAAAATCAGTTGGAGGCAATGCAACAACATGGCCAAGATACTACTCGGTGACAATTCCCATTGGACAAGTGCTGGCAAGAACTCGCTTCGCCTCGGTAAGAAGCCAACAGAGACAAAGCCGACTCCAAAACCCAAAGCGTCAGCAAAGCCAAAGAATGACGATACCGAGAAAAAATCACTAGATGCCGTTACTGATTGGAGGATGATTGTGAAATGTTGAAGTGTTGTGACATGAAGATATCCATAATGAATTACTGTGTCAGTTTTTGCCCATATTGCTATGGAGGTGAAAAAGATGAGTGATGTTCTTTGGGAGGATATGATAAAACAACCTCCACCACCACCGCCACCTGCTCCTCCAATGCCTCCACCACCAATGGGAGGAATGCCACCTCCACCGGGAATGGGAATGAATACTCCCGACCCTCCCGGTAAAATCGTTCAAGACGCACCGGGAACCCAACAAGAGACTGTTGCGGTTGACCCCGATAAAGAGGAAGATGATGATGAGCAAGTTGAGAAGGGTGCAATGCAAGATTGGCAAAGACAATTGCAAGGAGGAGGAACCTACGCTCAAACTCCGACTGGCATCTATATGCCAAGCCATACAAATCCGCAAAATCCACAACAGGCACAACAGGGACAAGAAGAAGAAAAACCTGACTCATCAGTTCAACCATCTACCGCAACATACCAACAAAATCTAGATTGGAATGCGCGGGGTGCTACAGGAGAAAATGCACCAAACCTATCTGATATGAATGATAAGAACATAGAAGAATACTGGGATGCTATGATAGCACAAGGTAACATAAAGCAAATTGAGAAACCCACAAGGGGTTCCTTGGCTTGGGTTAACCCATTGGTGTTTGATGATGCAGAAGGAAAACAAGTCGATAATAGACGACTTGCTCAACCTGCAACCAAAGAAAGTAAACCCCAAG
>Ga0098038_1000693_pt1 | contig 14634 bp, 9 predicted proteins | sample 5B_taG_FD_75051 | JGI IMG/M metagenome (GOLD analysis project Ga0098038, IMG submission 75051) | Marine viral communities from the Subarctic Pacific Ocean - 5B_ETSP_OMZ_AT15132_CsCl metaG | ecosystem: Environmental > Aquatic > Marine > Oceanic | place: Pacific Ocean | collected 2015-01-08 | reverse complement strand
GGTCAGAAAACATTACAAGAAAGATCTACAGCTTTAAATAGAATTAATGTTAGAAGATTACTAATAGCACTTAAGAAATTTATTGCAAGCTCTTCAAGATATTTAGTATTTGAACAAAATACTGTAGCTACAAGAAATAGATTCTTAAATATAGTAAACCCATATTTAGAATCAGTACAACAAAGACAAGGTTTATTTGCCTTTAGAGTACAAATGGATGAAGCAAATAACACTCCAGATATAATTGATAGAAATCAACTAGTAGGTGCTATTTATGTACAACCAGCTAAAACAGCTGAATTTATAGTATTAGATTTCAATATATTACCAACAGGAGCTACATTTGATACAGGAGGTGGTGCAGGAGGTTACTAAAAATTAAAAAGTATTATATTTATAATAGAACAATAAAATAAAAATAAAAAGATGGCGATATTAAATACAAATGAAATGATGTTCACCGCGTTTGAACCTAAACTACAAAATAGGTTTATAATGTACATCGATGGAATTCCTGCTTTCTTAGTAAAAAAGGTTGGTAGACCAAACATTCAATTTGGTGATGTAACAATTGATCATATCAATGTTAAAAGAAAATTAAAAGGAAAAGCAGATTGGCAAGACATAACATGTGACCTATATGATCCCGTAACTCCATCAGGAGCACAAGCAGTAATGGAATGGGTTCGTTTATCACATGAATCAGTAACAGGTAGAGATGGTTATAGTGATTTCTATAAAAAAGACATTAGATTTAATGCTTTAGGTCCTGTAGGTGATATAGTTGAAGAATGGATTTGTAAAGGAGCCTATTGTAAATCAGCTAATTTTGGTGATATGGATTGGACATCAGATCAACCAGCTAATATTAGTATTACTATTAGAATGGATTACGCTATCTTAAATTACTAATAATATACATTTTAATAAAAGAAAGGTGCTATTTTTAGCACCTTCTTTATTTTACATATATGTATATCTGAACTAGTTTTAATAAAAAATAACGTTATGGAAAAACAACCACATTCATTTCCCACAGAGGAAGTACTTTTACCCTCAAAAGGTTTACTTTATCCAAAAGATCATCCCCTTTCATCAGGGATTGTAGAGATAAAATATATGACAGCCAGAGAGGAAGACATATTAACAAATCAAAATTATATACAAAATGGTACAGTAATAGATAAATTACTTCAGTCTTTAATTGTTACACAATTTAATTATAATGATTTATTAATAGGTGATAAAAATGCTATATTAGTAGCAGCTCGTATTTTAGGTTATGGTTCTGAGTATGAGTTTAAATATAAAGACCAAAAAGTATCTATAGATTTAACTACTTTAAAAGAAAAAGAATTAGATAAAAATATAATTACTGAAGGTAAAAATGAATTTAATTATAAATTACCTCATTTAAAAAGGTCAGTTACATTTAAGCTTTTAACTCATGGTGATGATCAAAAAATTCAAAATGAAGTTAAAGGTTTAAAAAAAATTAATAAACAAGCAAGCTCAGATGTATCTACACGTTTAAAACATACAATAATATCAGTAGATGGTAATTATGAAACAGCAGACATTAGGGAATTTGTAGACAATCATCTTTTAGCTAGAGATGCTCGTGAACTAAGAAAATATATGACATCGGTAAATTCAGACGTTGATATGACAGTCGATTTAGATTTACCAGATGGAACGCAAGAGGAGGGCGTATCGCTTCCCATTGGGATTAGCTTTTTTTGGCCTGACGCCGGAATATAGGAACATATTGTTTACTCAGATCCACGATCTAGTGTACCATGGCGGTGGTGGTTTTAAACACACAGAAGTATACAATATGCCGACCTGGATGAGAACGTTTCATATTAAAAAGATAAATGAACACATAGAAAAAAAGAACAAAGAAATAGAAAAAGCTCAAGGTAAAACATCAGACCCAAGCACAGTTCATAGACCAAATATAAAACCTTCATCAACTTATAATTTTTAATTAAAGGTATCGCAAGATACCTTTAGTTTTTCTATATTTATAACAAAATATATTTTAATCTAATGGCACGAGGAGATAAAAAAAATTCAAAAAACGGTCGTAGAAATAGACCTGCTCAACCTAGGGATCCCCAGACAGGACGATTCATGAAAGATCCTAATAAAGGTAAGGCTAATACAAATCAAAAAGAATTAAATATTGCTCAAGAAATAGTTAAAGCATATGAGATTATTGCTCGAAGACAAAAAGAAACAACAAAAGAAGTTGAAAAAAGAAATAAATTAGAAAAAGAAAACAGTGATCTTTTAAAAGATAGAGCATCAGATTTACGTGAAGCAAAAGATATCCAAAAAGATATAGATAACTTATTATATAATTCTTTAAATTTAAAAGGAGAAGAAGCAGACATAGCTGCTGATATGTTATCAAATCTCCAAGAAGAAAAAGAATTAGTAGATAAAATAAATAGTGCTAGAGGAGTTTCAAATAGTCTTCTTGCATCAGGAGCTAAATTTCTTGGTTTTGGAGATGATTTTCAAAAAAATATAGTTGACGGTGTTAACTCAGAATTATTAGCATTAGAAGAAAAAGGATCATTAATGGATGGTATTGGGGGTAAACTCCAAGGAATGAATGCAATAGCAGGATCTGTAGGTAAAGCAATTACAGGTAAAATATTTGATCCTGTTGTCTTAATAGGTTTAGCCCTTGATTACAATAAACAACTTACTGATCTTCAAAAGAATTTAGGACTTAGTTATGGGGAATCTCAAAAATTAAAATTTGAGTTAGACATGGTAGCCAATACCATGGGAGATATGGCTATACATACTGCAGATGTAGCAAAGGCCTTTGCATCGATAAATGATAGAATAGGAGCAGCCGCTACTAATTTAGCAAAATTTGGTGATGCTGTTGAACAAGCAGCAGTTTTAGAAAAGAAAATGGGATTATCTGCAGAATCATCAGCAGAATTTGCTGCAGCATCTATAAGATCAGGTAAACTCGTAAAAGATATAAAAGAAGATGCTATTGGAGTAGCCGTAGCCGCAGAAAAAGAACATGGGACTAGATTAAATTTAAAACAATTAATGGAAGAAGTTGGCCAGGTATCTGGCCAAGTTAGAGCTCAGTTAGCAGCTAATCCTGAATTAATAATGGAAGCCGTAGCACAAGCTAAAGCTTTAGGAATGGCTTTAGAAGAAGTAGCGGCTGCAGCTGATTCTCTTTTAAATTTTGAAGATTCTATTTCAAATGAATTAGAAGCAGAACTATTATTAGGTAGACAACTTAATTTAGAAAGAGCCAGAGCAGCAGCATTAGCAGGAGATTATGCAACTGTAGCAAAAGAAATATCAGAACAGGTAGGTGATTTTAATGAATTTAGTCAATTAAATGTTTTACAACAAAGAGCTTTAGCAGATGCAGTAGGAATGACTGCAGATCAATTATCAGATCAATTACTTGCAAAAGAAGATTTAGGAAAATTAGCACAAGAAGCAAGAGAGGCAGGAAATGAAGAACTAGCAGAAATGTTAGAAAAAAGAAGTGCACAAGAAAAATTTAATGATGCTGTTATGAAATTAAAAGATGTATTTGTATCTATAGCAGGACCTTTATCTGTAATATTAGAATTACTAGCAGCTATTTTAAAACCTATAGGAGTAGCATTATCAGGTATGTCTAAAATATTTAGTATACTTTCTGGAGGTAGAGAAGAATTATCAGGATGGGAAAAAGTTTTAGGTAGTATAGCTGTAATTGCAACTAGTATTTATTTAACTCAAAAAGCCGCTGCTGCTGTACAAAAAATACAAACAATGTTATCAGCAGGAGAAGCAGCATCTGATGTTACATCAGCAGCTGCAGAAACAGTTGAAGCTGGAGCAGAAGCAGCACAAGTAGGTCCAAACACAGCAAACACAGCTTTAGATGCTGCTCAAGCAGCTGCAGATTTAACAAGTGCTTCTGCTACTACTTTAGGTATTGGTATAGCTCCTATATTAATAGGTTTAGGTATTGGAATGGCAGCCTTAATAGCAGCTGCTGTTATGGCAGGAGGTGCAGCTACTGCTGTTGGAGATATAGCTATGGGGCCCGAAGGAGGAGGTGGTTATGGTAAAAGAACATTAATAGCACCAGAAGGTGCTTTTGCTTTAAATAATAATGATTCAATTATAGCAGGAACTAAATTATTTAGAAGTGACGATACTATAAGTATGGGAGCAGGAAAAGTTAACATGGGAGGGATAGATTATAATAAATTAGCTTCAACTATGTCAAAAGTACAAGTAAGACCCCAAATGAGATATGATTCATTTGCTGCTAAAAATAAAAACAATAAACAACACTATAGCAATATTACAGGAGAAAGTAGATTAGCTTAATATTTATAATAAAATAATAATTATGGGTTTATTAAATTTTCAATCACAATTAGATATACCACAAGGAACTAATCCTGTAGGTGAAATGAATTCAACACAAGGACCTTCATTTGATTTAGGTTCAAATTCTACTATACAAATAGATTCTTTACAAGAAGTCCCAACAATATCTTTATATCAAGATTTAAATGGGTTACAAGGACCTTTATTTGATTTTGGTATGAATTCTCCTTTACATGCTTTTTCAGATGGTTTAGGTCAAATACTTAATAGTAATGAAGTACCTACACCTGGAGTTTACACTCCTTATCAAAGCATAGTTAGCCCCTTAGCCAGTTATGGTGCAGGACAACCAGGGGGGTTAGGATGGCCTAATGTAGATTCTACAAATAATAGTTTATTAGGTTTATACCCACCACCTGCAGGTATGCTTTTAGTATCTGATACTAATGGAATTGCTCAATTATTACAACAAATACCAACTATATCACCTTATCAAGATTTAAATGGAGTACAAGGACCACAATTTGATTTTGGTTCTGAAAATACAACTTTAAGTTTGATTGATTCTTTACATGAATCTTCCTTAACAAACTCATACATTTATCAACATGGAAATTCAGTAGCTAATATACCCGCAACTACTTTAGATTTAAATGGTCAACAAGGACAACTTTTTGATAATGGTCCAGAAGACTTTATCCCTTCTATGCATGAAAATGCTTTAACAAATATATATGATAGTGTTGTTAATCAAACTTATAATTATGGAGCTGGTCAACCTAGTGGAGTTTGGCCTACAGTTAATCCTTCTACTTTAAGTTTAGGAGGAGCACAAGGAACTCAATTTGCACAACAACCAGAACCTACAACAGGTGAAAACTTAATAGATACAATTCAAGAAATAGGATTAGAAGGTTTATATAATAGTGTAGTTAACCCACAAGCAACCTATGGTCAAGGACAACCAGGCGGAGCTTGGCCTGTAGTATCACCTTCAACATTAGATTTAAATGGTCAAAATGGTCCTCAATTTGATTTAGGCCCTGAACCTTCAAATGATAGCATAGATTCTTTTCATGAAAGTGCTTTAATTAACATGTATGAAAGTAGTATAAATCCAGGAGCAAGTTATGGACAGGGTCAACCTGGAAGTACATGGCCTAATGTAAATGCTACTTCTTTAGATATGAATGGTGGGGTAGGTCCTAGTTTTCCTTCTACATTAGATATACATCAAGCTTCATTAACGCAAAATTACCAAAGTACTATAAATTCTAATGCTAGTTATGGTGCGGGACAACCTGGAGGGATATGGCCTGTTGTATCCAATGCAGCACTTGATATAGATGGTATGCTTCCTAATAATGGAGAATATATAAACAATTTACCTAGTTAATTATGCCTTTAAGATCATTAGTAAATAAAGAAGCAGAAAATAGACAATTAGAGTTTTACCCTAATCATAATACCCCCTCAACATCAGGTGGGTTTAATTATGGTAATTCTAGAACTCCTATATTTGACGGTCAATTTAGACAAAGAAAATATAAATTTGGAGACGCAGGTCCTGAGCAAGCATATGATAGACCAGGTGGAGATTATAGTAGAGAACCCTTTATGGGTAGAAATATACCAATTCCTGATGTAGAAGAAGACACATTAAAACCAAGAGCATTAGGTTTTATAAATTCTATTACTGATGGGTTAATCAGAGGAGGTGTTGTAACAGCAACAGAAAGAGCAGCTATAGATGTAGCTAGATATGGAAAATTTCTTATTTCTAATAGAGGTATAAGTTATTTACTTAAAAATGTTGGTTTACAAAGAACTAATCCTGTAATAAGAAAACTAGAAACAGATAGTGTTGATATTACTAATGGTTTTGATACTTTTAAAAATGCATTAGGTGGTTCAAATTCTAATCAAAGAGTATTTAATTTAGGTATTAATGTAGGTGCTTCAATATTAGGAGCTCCTTTTGGATTACATATTAAAAGAGAAGGTGTAGATCCAACGTCTTTTGAAGGCTATATTGATGACATAGATAAAGCTAAAGAAAATCCATGGTCTGAAAGATTCTTTTACGTAGATGCCTCAGGACAAAATCCATCACTTATAACTTCGGATCCTTTAAAAGGCAATAGATTAATAAACTTATTTGGTAACCATATATTAGGAATGGTAGCTACAGAATTTGATGTAGCCCCAATGGGAGGAGGTATGCTCCCTGAAGGTTTACAAGGTGTATTACCAGATACAGATCCTATGGCACTAGCAGCATCTGAAGCAGGTGTTGATTTAGATGCAATGTCAGGAAAAGATAAAATTAAAGAATTTTTAGGAGGAGGTAATGATTTAGGTAGAAAAGAATTATATAGTTTTAGTGGAGGTGCTCAATCACTTTATGGTTTAGGTAATACTACTATTTTTAAAGCATCAACTTTACAAAATACAGTTGGAAAAGTTACAATAGGAGGAGTAGACATCACATTAAATACAGCAAATCCTTGGGTTATGTCAGAACAATTTGGTGTAGGATATGTTCCTAAAGGTCAAATTCAATTAGGATATAGTAACCAAATAAATGAAAGAACATATTTAGCTGAAGATGATCCTGAATATGATCCTATGGATCCCGCCGAAGATATAACTGTTGAAGTAGCTGAAAATACAAACCAAGGAACTTTAACAACAGCAGGTGGTTTATTCACTCATCCTTTATACAAACCTCAATATAATACTAAAGCAGAATTAAAAGATAGTTTATTAATGTTAGGAGGTAATTCTGAATTATTAAAAACACAAATAAATAATATAGACCCTAAATATGCTTCAAAAGACCCAACAAAATATAGGCCTGAAGATAAAGCAAAATATGCACGTTTAACAGAAGAGGGTCAAGATAAATTTATGTATCCCCAAATTACTCTTTCAAGAATTGGTGATTTTAGAATGAAAAAAAGAGGTTTAGAAGGAGATCCTAGATTTTGGGAAGATTGGACTAGTACTAACGGCCCAAGACATACAGACGTTACTAAGTATTCTAAAAGAACATCAACAAGTAATGCTGCTAGATTTTATAGAGAAGAAAGAGTTAATTTAGGTAATCCAGGTAAAAATTTAGTTAAAGGACCAGGAGATGCACCAGGTAAAGATAAATTTGGTAATGAAACATATTCATATGACATGTATGATCCTGAAACAGTAGATAAAATAAATGCTTTAGACATATTTAATAATGATGATAACGCAGCTTCTTTTGGACAGTCTGCTAGGGATTTAATTAGATTTAGAATAGAGGCTTTAGATGGAGATAATCCTACTAAATCAAAAGTAATGGTATTTAGAGCTTTTTTAGATGATTGGAGTGATAATTTTAGTGGTGAATGGAATAGTTTTAAATATAATGGTAGAGCAGAAGATTTTTATACATATGCTGGTTTTAATAGAGAAATAAGTTTTGGATTTAAAATAGCAGCTCAATCACGTCATGAAATGATGCCTTTATATAGAAAACTTAATTATTTAGTTTCTCAAACAGCTCCTGAGTATAAACAAACAAGAATGAGAGGTTGTTTTTGTAGACTAACTGTTGGATCTATGTGGGATAGAATTCCTGGATTTTTTACTTCTGTTGGGTTACAAATTGGACAAGATTCTCCTTGGGAAATTACAGTTAATGAACCTGAGGGAGGGGAAGATCATGATGGAGCATTAAATATGCCTCACGTAATGGAGGTAAAATGTGCATTTACACCAATCCATACTTTTATTCCACAAAGATCAACAACAAAATCACCATTTATATTACCTACACATGATGGTCTTAGAAAAAATCAAAAATGGTATAGTTTTGGAGCAGCTGCTAACCATAAACAAGCAACAGTAGAACATCAAGTGCAACAAATAAAATAAAAATATGTCAGAAAGATTACCAATAATAAACCAAAGAAATAAAGAAAAATCAGATCCAATATATAGAGGTAAATCTTATTATTCTCAAATTACATACCCTAATATCCCATTTAGTGATATGGACACATATGTAGTAACAGTAACAGGAGATAGATTAGAAAGAATAGCATATGAAGCATATGGGGATATAGATTTATGGTGGGTAATTGCCGTTGCTAATCCCGAAATTATTAAAAGAGACAGTCTTATGTTAAAACCAGGGTTATCTATTAGAATACCTTATGATACTGAAGCTGCAATACGTGATTATGAAAGATTAAACCAAAATTTTTAATAAATGTCTATATTTAAAGAAAGTTTTCCTTTTTTTGTTAAAAAACAATTTGGTATACGTGAAGCTCTTACAACAATGGGTAATGATGGAATTGCGGACCATAGATTTAAATCCAAAAAAATAAACCTAAATACATATGGTCAGGGAATAAAAGAACTTACTTTTGACCCAGGTTCTTATTTTACTTATCAACAACGTACTTGTGTTATAAGAATGTCCTCAGGAGCTAATTTAACTGAAAAAGGAGCACAAGCTTTAGGTGTATCAAAAGATCCTATAGATGGAAAAAATTATTATTCACCTAACCAATTAAAAGAAGATAGATTAGCACGTAGATATGTACTTCAAGGAGGTGTTGCTACTGTTGATAAAACAGCAACAGGAACAGAAACAAAAACAACAACTACATCTCATAGAGGACCAAGTAGTGTAACAACTTCACATGATAATTGGGGTAATAAATTTTCCTCACATGCACTTAATGAGGACGGAAGTGTTAAAACTCAAGAAGTTAAAATTAATGAATGGCAATATAAAGAAAAACGAAAATATATTTTAGGACAAAGATCAGGATTTAGAGGAGCTTCTAAAAATAAATTTGGTTTAGCTTGGGGAGATCCTACAATAGCATCAGACGCAAGAGATGGATATGGTATAGTTCCTATGCCTGGTGTTGTAACTGCTGATGTAAGAACTAAAACAGCTTATGGGTCTCTTAGAGAAGCCAAAATTGAATTTGTATGTCATAATCAACGTCAACTTGAAGCTTTAGAATTATTATTTATGAGACCTGGAGTCCCTGTTTTATTAGAATGGGGAAATTCTGCTTATGTAAATAATAGTGGTAAAAAAAGAACAGTAGATAATTTTCCCTACATACCAGAATGGTGGCATAAAGGAATAGGAGTAGAAAATGATAAAACCCTTACTAAGATCTTAGATAAGATAATGAAACATAAACAAGGGACAGGAGGAAATTATGATGCCATGATAGGATATGTAAAAAATTATGACTACACAGCTAGAGCTGATGGGGGTTATGATTGTACTACTGAATTAGTGTCTCAAGGAGAAGTAATTGAAATGTTAAAAGGGCAAGAAGGTATAATTACAAACCAAGATGGAGTAGCTGAACTTAAAGACTCATTTGAATCTGGATTAGAATTAATGCTTTTGTGGTCTAAAACAGAAGATGAATACACAAATGCTGATGATGAAACAGAAGGAGGAACAACTGATAAAACAGCAATAGGAAAATTTTTAACACAATGGACCGATAATTTTTTAAGTTGGGGAGCATTAGTAAGTTTTCGTATAGGGGGATATTATGGTGCAGCAGCTTATGGGGTATATTCTGTATTTACAGCATGGAATGAAATGGCGGATGAAGAAGAGTTTAGAAAAGGTACAGGTTTATTTCAATTTTTTGGTTTAAATGTTTTAAATGAAAATGGAGGATATAAAAATTTAATTGGGGATTATGATGATCAAGGCATGACATCAGCAACTAGATTAGAAACATTAAAAACTCTTATATTAACTCAAGGTAGATATGTAGATGGTTTATTATCAAGATCTACATATATAAGATGGGATGCTCTCGCTGTATTTATGAATCTTTTTGTAATAGATTTAGATGGTAACCAAAAACCAATGATTAGTATTAATACTAATCAAATTATTAATGAAAATGAACCAGGTGAAAAAGTAGTCCCTCTAAATATGGTCCAACCTCCTGATTTAGAAGCTATAGAACCTGGAATTATGGGATTTAAACCAATAGCAACTCAATTGTTTACTTTACCCCCTGATCAATTAGCATTAGTTTATGATAACCCTATGGGAATACGCCCTTCAGATATAGCAGGTACTCCTGAATGGAATACAAAAATGCAAGAAGAAGCAGTAGCTAGTGATAGAGCAGAAAAAGGAATATTAATGATGTCTTGTAATCCACTTATAGCAATAATGCCTTACCAAACAAGAGGAACACATACTCAAGATACTATAGATTTTTCAGGTAAATTGTGGGGAAGTATGTTACATACAGGATTTGGAGATATAACCCCAGAATTTCAGAAAAAAATAAGAAAAAAGGCAGCTATTTTAGATGAGGATGAAGCAGATAGAGCTATAGGGCATATTTATCTTAATGTAGAAAGACTTTTAGCTAAATATAAATCAATGAGATATGATAATGAAGGAAATAAAGTAGAAGATTTTGATATGTTTACCTATTTAAAAAAAGTATGGGATGATGTAAGCTCAGCTACAGGAGGCCTTCATAAATTTGAGTTTAATATAGATCATAATCGTCCTCACATTGCTAGAGTAGTAGACTTAATGTTTCAAAGAGAAAGAGAATTAAAAACAGAAGAAATATATGAAATGAAAATCCAAAGTCCTGAAAGTATATGTAGGGATTTCACTTATAATTCAGTTATTCCTAGTGCTTTGTCTGCTACCATAGCTATATCATTTCAAAATCCAGATAATGTAAAAGATATAGACTCAGTTACTTTTGCTGCTTTTTCAAGAGCTATATATGATAGATTTCATGTACCTAGTAGTGAACCTATAAAACCATCACAAGAAGAACAAAGAGTAAAAGCAGAATTATATGATAAATTATTAGCTGATTATAATGAAGCAATAGGTGAGTTAATAGATCATAATGAATCTATACAGCAAGGACACTTTCAAGAAATAGACTCAGAAACAGGTAATCATGCTAGTTCAAAAGATGGAGAAAGAGTAGGAAAAATGATTAAATTATTAAGAGGTCTTCATGCTACTAATACTAAATTATCAACTTTATATTCATATACAAATGCTGGAGCGGGTATATATAAGGGATATGTTGATAAATCACGTCAAGCACCTTCAGTAGCTTCTCTAGTCCCTTTAAACTTTCAAGCACAACTTGATGGTATAAGTGGTATAGTAATAGGTAATGTTTTTAAAGTAGATGAAACTAGATTACCTAAGATGTATAAAGATGCAAATGTAGCCTTTATTGTATTTGGAGAATCTCAAAGAATAACAGCGGGGGGTGATTGGGTTACAGATATTACAGGTAAAATGACAATGTTACCATCTGAAACCCAAATAAATACACCACCTTTAGGTATATCAACTGCTATGTCTAATATAATAGCTCAAAGAGAAGGCTTAGGTTTATCTACTAGTTGGAATAAATCGCCACTAACTTTAGGTCTTGATAATTTAGATTTCCAAGGACAAACTCCTTTTGCAGATGCATTTATGCAATTTATGGCTGGATTAGGAAATAAATTTAAGATAAAATTAGATGGAGGTAATCAGCTAAAAAATGCAGGAGATATAACTAAAGAGATGCTTATATTTGCTATTAATGTTATGGGTAAAATAAAACAAAAATATACTTATAGTATAGAAGTAAAAATAACATCAGGAAATGATATATACCATCAAAATATAAAATCATATACCTCTAGACATACAAAAGGTAGAGCAATGGATTTTACTGTTAATGGAGATAAGGAAAAATATAATTTAACGGGAAATCCAGTCCCACAATATATAAAAGACGTTGAAAGAATATTACAAGGATATAGTGGAGCTAATTTTGATTCAAGAGGTAGTGCTGTATGTAGGTATGGTAATGAATATGTAGACCCAACAGCAAAATCAACAGCAGGACATTTCCATTTCTCTTATGGTAGAGGAACTGAATGGCAAGCTAATGCAGATGAATCTAAAGAATTAGTAAATACAGGTGCAATACAAGGTTACGTAATTGATTTTGATGTAGAAGTACCAACAGGAGGAGGCCTTGGTACAGTTTCTCCATCTGATTTTAATGATTCACTTATTGGAGCACAACTAAATGCTGCTAACCCAGATATATCCCAAACAAATCCAGATTTCTATAACGCATTGCAGAATTTACCATCAAATCCTAATAACCAATAATATGGCATATTTTCCTAAATCATCAGTAATATTTGGAGACGCTAAATCAGGCGAATTTATATATCTTAAAAATGGAAAAAACTATTCGGGACCTTACATGGTAACTAGTGATAATAGATATTATGCAGGAAATAATAGTATAAATCCAGGCCCACAATTATTAAAATCAACACCTGCTACTAAAGATTTTGGTCAAACTCTACATGTTAAAAAATATAATTTATTAAAAAATAATATATACACTACAAATAGAAAACATTTAAATATACAACCTTCTAAAACAATACCTAATGAAAAAGATTATAAAAAAGGATATTTTTCTAGATATTATTTAGTAAAATCAAATGATGCAACTGCATGTTATGAAATAAATAAAAAATCTTATGAAGAAATAGTATTAAAGAAAAGACACGATCATAGATTATATATGACAGGAGTATTACGATGGAGTTTAAAAGGAGATGTTATTAAATCAAATTCTCAAACTTTATTAAGGATAAGAACACAAAAACCTAAATTAAAAAATTTAGTAACTATTTTTAATAAATTAGATGAATGGTATAGAATACCTGAAGTTCCAGAAGGCACTTCAGTAGAACATGACATTAAGAATAGATATTACCCAGATGAAAATGGTGAACCTGGAGAATTAATACCTTCTAATTTACCTCCTGCATATAATCTTCCCCCAAATCCAAATAAAAAATGTTTAAATTGTGTTTATTATTTAGAAGGTGTAGCTGGTGTTAGAGAACCTTATTGTAATAGATGGCAAGCTAATATAAGACAAGGTTATTGGTGTAAATCTTGGCAAGTTAATATTAAAAACTACATAGAATTAACTTATGAAGATTTTTTAGAAACCCAACCACCTATAGAAGAACATGTAGTAGGAGCATGGGCAGGCCCCGCTGGACCTCATCCTCCTTTTGGTATTGTAGGAGAACGTGATGGAGCAAGAAGAAGACACCCAACTGGAGTCCCTCGTTCAAAACAATCTACATATAAATGGGTACAAGATATTGATTCATGGGTTTTAATAAAAGGCCCCCCATTTTCACTATTTACTGGTGGAGGAAATTATCCTCCTTTTAACTCACCAGGAACTGCAATAGGAGTATTAAGAAGACATAATAGTGGAGATTTTTATGAATGGGATGGTATACAGTGGGTTAACTCAAGCACTAGTCGTGCTTAATACTAAATAATTTGGTTTTTTATAAAATATTTCGTATATTTACGATATGTTTTATCTTATAGAAACTCCACACCAATTCAAAATACTGCAAAATAAAATCGCAGGATCATGTTATATAGACTATATCTATGGCAATGACAACACCCACCCCGCTCTTGCAGAAATTATTGGTATTTACATTTCTAATTTAGATGAAGATAAAGGTTATATTTTACCCCTTAATCACCCAGAATGTATAAATTTACCAAAAGATGAGGTATTTGACTATATAAAAACATTAGAAGAGATTCATATATTAGATAAAAAAGCCGCTTTACATGCGAACCCTTTAAAATCTTATACGGATATACAATACAAATATTATTATACAAAAAATGAACCATTCCCTAATGAATTTAACACACAAGCTCACACACATTTTTACCGAAAATTCCCACAAATAAAGGTAAATAAAATGATACCTATTGGTAAACACTACGAGCGTTGTCAAGAAAGAAAACGCGCGCTTATGCCGTGGTTTTTCGTTCGTGTAGGAAATGTGTTTGATGAAAAGTTTATACCTAGTTTATATTTGTTAGAAAAAAATTCACTACAAATTAATGATAAATTTGATAACTATCTAAAACCAAAATGTAAAAAACATAGTATAAAAAATAACAATATATACGGATGGTATAATCCATATACGACTACCGGAAGACCTGTAAATAATTTTAATGGTATAAATTTTGTGGGATTAAAACATGGTAATGGAGAACGTGATTGTTTTACACCTAAAAATGATTACTTTGTAGAAATGGATTATGATAGTTTTCATCCTTATTTAATAGGAAAAATGATAGGATATAACTTT
>Ga0098038_1000689_pt1 | contig 14703 bp, 18 predicted proteins | sample 5B_taG_FD_75051 | JGI IMG/M metagenome (GOLD analysis project Ga0098038, IMG submission 75051) | Marine viral communities from the Subarctic Pacific Ocean - 5B_ETSP_OMZ_AT15132_CsCl metaG | ecosystem: Environmental > Aquatic > Marine > Oceanic | place: Pacific Ocean | collected 2015-01-08 | reverse complement strand
TCTGATGTTGTAAATATGTTTTAGAGTCTTTTCTGTTATCTACTAATATAAAGAACAATTGGCCAAATAAACAAGTAATTAATTTAAAAGATTTAAAATCTCCGTGAATACCTCTTAAAACATTCTTTCTTGAAGTAGAAACCTTATCGTGATTAAATTCTACATTGTATGGAAATTCATCTTTTTTCCAAGTTGTCCATAAATCACCTCTGAAATCTGTGAATACATCTGGCTCTATTATTTTTATGTCTTTAATCATTTAGACTCTCATAATATTCTATGTCTTTAGGACCATCTGAAATTGATTTATTAAATAGTTTTATTTGAATTGATTTGGCGTACTTTTTATTGTTTAAACAATTTTTTTCAAATTCATCCCTCAATACATGTTTATTTCTCCACCCCCAATGATGTTTCCATTTTTTATAAAATTCTTCACTACCTTTCCCATCAACTAACTGCATAGCTGAAAATTTAGTAAATGGTTTTTTACCTTCAATGTCATGTCTATAACATAGTTTTGAAAAACAAATATTATAAATACCATTAAATAAAAACTGGTGAGCTATGTCATCTGAAGAATGGTCTAATGTAAAATTTTTATCTATTTTTACATATTTTTTTAGTAATTTTCTATTGTAACCTATAGCCCAATCTAATGGTGATTCTACAACAGAGTAATCAACACTAAACCAAGATTGTGGAAGATTTCTATACCACCCACCATATGGTTCTTCAAGTATTTCTTTTTCTAAATTACCCCTACCATAATAATTACCAAAATCAGTCCAAAAACCAAAGCTTCCAACTTTTTCTAAAAATAGGTCTTCATATTTATCCAAGTATTTATCTAATTTGTCCCAAAAATCAACCATAACAGGATATGCATCATTGTGAACTCGTATAATCCAATCAAAATCATAACCATTTTCAGTCAACCACTCATCAGCTTGAAACAGTTGTTCTTGCATAGGATACCTTTTCGTATCATTTTCGTTTATCCAATGTATTTTATATTTTTTGCAAACTTCTTTTGCAAGTTCTTTTTCTTCATCAGACGAATCACAATCTTGATTAAGCATAACCACATCATCAAAAGGAGTTATTGTTTTAGCGAACATCAATTTTTCAAAAAGTTGATATTGGTTTCTTGTTTGAAATAATAAACAATATTTTCTATTTTTCATCTAAATACCACCTTCCCCATTTACTTTTCATAACCTTTTCAGTTTGTTCATCAGCTTTATAATAATAGTTTGTTAATGAATATCTTACACCTTCTTTAATAATAGCACCTCTATGAATATTTGAAGTATTTGTTAATATTACAGTTCCTTTTTTAGCTACAACTGTAAAGGGTTCTATATCACAATTCTCCACAACATCATCAAGATACCTTGTTCCCCTCGAATCACTTCTTAAATTAAATTGTTTATTAGCTGAATTAGGTATGTACATATAAGGTCCATTATTTTTACCAACATCAGATAAATAAACTAACGCTTTAAACTGTTTACCCCTTGAATCTACATGCCATCCACCACCTGAATTTGTTATCATATTATCATCATATGTAAGTTTAGCACCAACAACTTGTATTGTTTTTGAATTATATTCACAAAAAGATGTAGCTAAATCTCTTAAAAAACTATCCTCTCCAAACTTTTTAGCAACACTCGATTGGTTTTCCAATTTAAAAAGCCTTTCATCTCCACCACAACCTTCAGCTTCTAAGCTTTGTATTTTATTTTTATAGTCAACTAAACACCTGTCAATGTCTTGAATCGCTTGGTCACAATCTGATTCTGAGAAATAATCCTCTAAAACACATATACCAACATTATTTAAACTATCTAAAATTTGTTTTTTATCGTACATTATATTTTTCTTCATATTTTCCACCAAATACTTCATTGGTGTCAAATCTTTTTATCATCAATGGATTTGATATTAAATCATCTATTTTATTTAATCCTCTAAACATCGTGAAACCACTAACTAAATCTAATCTTTCACAATTATGTTTTACTTTATCATTTACTGCACTCACTTCACCATATGGATATGATATAGAATCTATTTGACTATCAACACCACAAAGTTCTTCTATACAAAGTATAGATTCAAGTATGTCTGTATACATATCTTCAGTAGATAATTCAGCTAAAGGTTTGTGTGATTTACTGTGTGTTCCTAAATAACCCCTATTATATAAATCTTTTATTTGTTCATCATTCATATAAAATTCTTTAGCAATATCTATTTCAGACTTACTGATAAATTTAGAAAATATTTCTTTAATTAATTTTGGTTTTACAAAATTTAATAAGTATTTTACTTTGCCACTTATTAAATCATCAAAAGGATATTGATTTAAAGTAACATTATCATCTAACAATTCACACTCCGTAGACATCATGTCATAAATTTCTGTTGTAGGTACTTGTGTTCTTAAATAATGTAGTTTATGAACATCAATTAAATTACTATGAGATATAGTGTCACTTATGATAAAAAAAGCAGATGGTATACCCATCTCATCCAAGATTGGTAAACCATTTTCATAAGACTCCTTTAAACCATCATCAAAAGTTATCAAACAAGATTTATTTGGTAATTTATTTTCTTTTGTTTTTATGGTATTGTTAATATCTTCTAAAGAAACAAAATCATATCCATTTTTATGAATTAATTCCAGTTGTTTTTTAAAAAATAAAGGTGTTATAGGATGGATTCCAGATTTTGGTATGTCATCTCTTATGTAGTGATAATTAACTACTAATAACATTTCTGCTCCAAAATTCTCCTAAAACCTTTTCTAAACATTTCTCAGTAAAATCACTTTTTTTGTATAAGTATTTTTGTTTAGATATGTCTTGTGGTGTTTTTTTTATTTTACCCATATCATAATCATACACAACATCAGGTAATTTTTTAATTGATTTTTTTATTAACTTATTAGTTATGTCATAATAATTATCCATGTCTTCAATACCAGCTTTAACTATATGTAAAATATCTCCTGCATCAACTTTTCTAGTAGCTATGTGTATTGTCACACCCAAGTAATCTAATTCATCATTGTAAAAAGGCCAAAACAAAGTTGCACTTCCTCTATAATAAGGTGACATACCTAAGTGTAAATTTATTATCTTATCACCAAATTCATCAAACCAAGAGTTGTTCAATATACCAGTACCATAAAGTAACACATAATCTGGTTTTAATAATTTAACCCACTCTATGTTTTTATTATTATTTATTTCTTTAGATTTTAATTGTTTGTGATTAACTATTTCTAATGATGGAGACTGAAAATAAAATTGTTCAGTTACTCTTAAATTAGTAAAATGTTTTCTTATCATGTCACTTTCTTTTTGCTGAGTATCAAAGTATTTGTGTTTAGGTTCAGTTATTAAACCTACAACTTCAAATTTCTCGTTCATGTAATTTACAAAATACGAGTGTCTTGGTTGATTACCTGTAAGTATGACTACTTTTAATTTATCCACGACACTTTTCTCTGATTGGTATTTCAGATTTTAACACCTGTTTATTAAATCCACCCATAGCTCTCTCAACTACACGAACACTTTTAACCACATTTCTCATTCCTATTTTTTCTAAAGAAGCTGATTGGTCAGTGCCTTTCATTGTTCTATCCAATGTAAAATGTCTCTCTATCCATTGAGCTCCCATCGCAACCGCAGCTGATTCTATAGCACCACTACCGTTGATATAATGTCCACTCAATCCAACTGGGACTCCATATCTATCTTGATATGTTTTTAAAACATTTAAGTGAACTTCAGTTTCTTTCGATGGATAAGAAGATGTACATTGCATCAAAGTTACATCAGAACCTTTTAACACATCCATAGCTTCATCAATTTCCTCAATGGTACTCATACCTGATGAAATTATTATAGGTTTATTAAAAGATTTAACCTGTTCTAATAAAGACAACTTAGTTACTTCTGCCGAGCCTATTTTAAATAATTCCATACCCATTTTATTCATCTTATCTGCACTAACTTCATCAAAGACACTCATAAACATTTTTACATTGATTTTCTCAGCATATTTTTGTAATTCTTCCCATTGTTCTACTGAAAACTCTAAGTTTTCTTTGTGTTCTCCATAAGTTTTACCAAAACTATTAGGACTATCATAAATCCTATTGTATTGTTCTTCTGTTAAACATACTTTAGGTTCTCTTTTTTGACTTTTAACATAATCTACTCCGCATTTTTTAGCAGCTAACATCATTTTCTTCATCAATTCAAAATTACCTTGATGATTTATTCCTATTTCGGCTATTACTTTTACTTTATCATTCATATCTATCTCCTACTTTACTTATAAGCATTTACACAAAGTTGACCACCTTCTTGATGGGGGTCTTTTGTTTCTATTTTAGTACGTTCCACCTTTGAAAATCCAACTAAATATAATAAATTTTTTAACATTTCATAATCCCAACCAGCTACATGACTAACAACCCCATAAACATCACCATCAGGAGATGTCAAAAAACACTCACCAGTATCTTTACACGAACTACCTACAATTTGGGCCATAAACATACCACCAACACCAAGTTTTGGATATATACCTTCCATTGAAAGAGAACCCCAATGATTTTTTGGTCTAATATTTTTATATGGTATATGTTCCACCTCAAATTGACTAACATCATCATTTATATAAGCTTCAACAATTTTTCTCATATCAGGACACACAGTTCTAAACTTCCCGCCCTTTTCCAATTTATTATAAATTTGTGTTACAACTGATTCTATGTTACAATATGGTATGTGTTCAATAACATGAGACCAATATATTTCATTTAAACTATTATCATCATATGGTAAATTATCTGTTATAATGTTAAATTTAGGTAAAGAAACCGAATCCCATCCCTCAAATCTTGGTTTGTTTATACCTATCTCTAATTTTTTATTCACTAAAAGTTCCCATCAATCTCTTTGTTATTAAATGTGGTCTTGTTATTGCTGTTCCAACAACAACATTGTGAGCTCCTAAATCAAATCCTTTTTTCACTTGGTCTCTTTCCCAATATCTACCCTCAGCCATTATAGGAATATCAGGATATGTTTTTACTAAATTTTCTAATAATTTATAATCTGGTTCGTTCATGTCAACCTGACAATTTGATGTATAACCACTTAAAGCTGTAGTTAACATTGTGCAACCATTTTTTAAAGCTTGCTCCGCTTGACTTATATGAGATATGTCACCAATAATATCACTAACACCCTCATTAGAAGCCATCTCTACATTAAGGTATCCATTTCTTCCTGTAGCGTCCATAGCTATGTAGTCAGCACCTACCGACATTAGTTCTTTGGCCTGACTCCAATGTGGTGTTATCCAAACATCACCATTATCATAATTTGATTTTGTTAAACCAATAATTGGTAGTTGAGAAACCTTACTCACTTCTAAAATATTTTTAGTATCTCTTAATCTTAAACCAACAGCACCACCACGCTCAGCTTCTAAAGAAAATTTAACGATAGACTCTGAGTCATAAAAAGAACTACCTTTTTCAGACTGACAAGATACTATTAACCCTTTTCCAATCATAGTTCAACTCTTGGTATTTTTTCATAACCTGGATTAATATCTGATACCATTTCGAACTCTATATTTAATGAACTCAACCACTCATACAATTGTTTGGTAGATTTTGTCACAGATATTGTCTCTCTTTTTGACATTTTAGCTTGTAATTGTATTTGATTTTGATTAGGGTCACCATAAAAATGATTTTGATATACAGATTTAGAATCATCTTCATATAAAGACACATCTCCAATGTCCCAACCGACTGTAACTATTTTCTTCACACCCATATGTATAGCTAATGGTATACACATCTCATACATTAATCCTGGACCCCACGGCCTTTCAAATGATTTTTCAAATAATAAACTTTCAAAGTCACCCTTTTCTGCTACGGTGTCCTCCATTTTATTTTCATCAGTTCTTGTATTTCTAAAAATAGGCATCATAAAATCACATCTAATATTATTTTGAAGTAGTATTTCAGGATGATTTTGTAAAAATACGGCCCAAGCTGAAATAGTTGATTCATTACCATCAAAATTATAGTTTGAATAATTACAAAAATTTTGAAAATGTACATCAACGACATCCCCTAAAATCGCTTGTGATTGTTTAATGGAAAATGTTAATTTATCTGATAAAAAGTTTCTCAAATAATCGTGTTCATAATTATTTAATGATGGTCCAGCTGCAACAATGTATACAGTTTCACCTGTATATTTATCTTTTAAGACATCCACCCTTTCTTCACTATAATCAAGAGTTAACATTTTTTGTCTTAATTCTTTTGTATTACTATTCATTTTCTCTCACTAATTTATATATTTTATTTGATTTATTAACTAACTCTGGAAAATCATCTGGTAGTAAAGCTTGATGACCATCACTCAAAGCTTCACTTGGATTATTATGACACTCAACAATCATACCATCTGCACCAGCAGCTATTCCTGATAGAGCATGTGATAATACACTATCTTTCTTACCACTTGCGTGACTTGGGTCTATTATTATTGGTAGATGACTCTCTCTTTTCCAAGCAGATACAAACCCAACATCTAAAACATTCCTATTATGAGTTGAAAATGACCTTATTCCTCTTTCACACACAACTATATCTTTACACCCATTCATTAACAAATACTCAACTGCTAAAAGTGTTTCCTCTAATGTAGCACTCATCCCTCTTTTTAACAATACAGGTTTATTCAGAGAACCAACTATCTTTAGTAACTCATAATTTTGCATGTTTCTTGTTCCTATTTGTAACATATCCAAATAATCAACACCTTTTTCAGCAGATTCCTTATCTACTATTTCAGATATAACCGACACTCCGTATTTTTCTTTACACTTTTTTAATATTTTTAAACCCTCAACACCTAAACCTTGAAAAGAATATGGTGATGTTCTTGGTTTATAAGCTCCACCTCTTATCATTTTAATACCGCAATCTACTAAAGACTCAGTTATTTTAAACATCTGTTCCTCACTCTCAACTGCACAAGGACCACCTATTATAATATTTTCATCACCACCAAAAAGTAAATCATTAACTTTTATGATTGAATTTTCTTTTTTAAAATCTCTACTAGCTAAACTATGTTGAACCTTTTTATCAGTTTTAAATATTACTTCAAATAATTCAGTTATTTGTTTTTCGTTTAATTGTTTATTTTTTCTATCAGTTAATCTATTTAATATTTTTATTTCTCGTTCAGAGATAAATGTAGCTATACCTAATGATTTTTTTATCTCACTCATTTCTTGAACAATTCCCATTCTTTCAATAACCAATGATAAAAGTTTGTCGTCTATGTTATCTATTTTATTTCTATATATGTCTATTTTATTTTTCATCATTCAGAAAAGTCTCCAAAGTAACTGTTATTTGTAATTATATCACACGCCTCTCTAACACACCCATTTCCACCTAAACTATCACACACTAAAGAAACGTATTCTTTTATTGTTTTGTGTGCATTATTTGGACAAAATGATATTGCACTTCTTTTTATTGTTTCTAAGTCATTTAAATCATCTCCAACATACGCTAGATTGTCCCAACTTAAATGTAATTCTTTTAAAAGTTTTTCTATTTTTTTATGTTTTATTTTAACTCCACTGAATGCAAAATCAAGTTTTAAATGTTTAGCTCTTATTTCTGCTATTTTAGAAAAGGAATCACCAGTTATTATTCCTGTTTTGATACCCATCTCACAAACTTGCATCAAACCAATACCATCTTTAGAATTAAACTTTTTTATATATTTTCCATCCTCTGTATAGTATAAAAATCCATCAGTCAAACATCCATCACAATCAACTAACATTATTTTTATATTTTTTATTTTTTTGTTATCTATCATTTGCATCCAATATTTTTATTATTTTAACTCTATCTTCTTCAGTGTCAACACTTATACTATCATATGATGTGTAAGACATGTCAACCTCTATATCATTTTCTAAAAACCTCAACAATCCAACTCCCTCTGTATTTTCTAAATCAGAATTATTAATGTCACTATACAATTGAAGTTCATCATATCCAAAAGAGTATATTCCTAATTGTTTAAAAAACTTAACATCTAATTGTTTATCTTTTTTAGTTTTTTCATCGTGAAATGGAATAGCATACCTTGAAAAATAGATAGCTTTGTTTTTTTTAGACAAAACAACTTTAACACAATTTGTATCATATACATCTTGGGTATGTTTATAATCAGTATAAAACCCTATTATTTTAGAATTGTAGTCCGTAGAGTCTAATGATTTAACATTAAATAGTGGCTCATCACCTTGAATTATTATATATCTGTCTGCAGTTATACCATCGTTTTTTAATATTTTACCAGCCTCAGCACATCTATCCATACAATCATTGTGATTATCGGATGTCATTAAATATGGTATATTAAGATTTTTACAAACATTACCTATTCTTTCATCATCAGTGGCTACATATAATTTTTTCCAATTGTTCCACTTCGAAGCTGAATTATAAACATGATAAATCATAGGCATACCATTTATATCACACAGTGGTTTTCCTGGAAATCTTGATGAACCATATCTAGCAGGTATTATTCCTATAAACTCCATTAATTACTCCCTATATTATTATAAAATTCATTTTGTTTTTCTTGTCTATCAATTGTTTTAGGGTGATAGAATGAAAATTGTTCCTCTGCTGGTAAATAAGTGTGTTCTTTATATCCTGTTAATATTTCGTGTACTTTATTCTTCCATAATATATTTGGACGATTTCTCCAAATCCTACCTTGATAATCAGGAAAGTTTACCCAACCTTTTTCGTTCACTTGCCAACCCCATTTATTAATATGTTCTTGTGTGATACCATCAACCGTATTTACTCTCGGCACCCAATACAAATCTATTGTTGGGTTTGATTGTAATATCGGTTTGAGATTCTTTATCAATGATTTATGTGGAATCTCATCAGCATCTATATTAACAATATACGAGCCTTTACACATACGAGTCAAGTAATTTTTTTGCCCACCATAATCTTTTAACAAATGTCTTTGTTCAAAAGTCATTTCGTGCATAGATGTCATTACATCTAATATCTCTATTGTCTTTTTATTATCTGAATAATCATCAAGAATTACTATCTCATCTTCTTCATCTTTGTATTTTACTAAAAATTCAAGTAACTTCATCAATGATTCGTCTTCGTTGTGAGTCATTATACTGTAACTTATTTTCATTTATAGTACCCTTATTGGTTCTAAATATACTGCACTTTTTCTAGCTTTTATAAAATCATATGTTCTGTATTGTCCTTGAATCTGAAGATTTTTTGAAATCTTTTCATACACCATTGGTTTGACACCTTTTATATCATTTGTAAGAAATTGTGTTTTTATTTCAAGTCTGTATAGATTATTGTCTTCATCTATGTTTATAAAATCTCCAACTTGTTCTAAAATATCGACTTGCTTTGGTGTTAGTCTTAATTCTATTTTGTTTGACTCTTCAATCTTAACTCCAATTAAATGTTTTTTTGTTTCTCCATCTTTTAATCTAACAGATAGTCTTGGATTTAAAACTAAAATAGTTTGAACTTTTGCGGTTAATTTTGATTTAGATTTGTATCTAAAAGATATTACATCACCAGGTTTTACCTGATTCCAAGAATATGTTTGTTTTTTATTCGCCATCTTTAACCATTTGTTTTAATAATTCATTAACTTGTGTCATACCGCTAAAAAATGAATCATGAACAATAGAATTATCTGTATCTATTTTTTTATCATAGAAACCACCTTGTCCATTTGGAAAATTTTCTTTTTCCTCCTCAGGTATTTCAACCATTCGTGCAAAAGCCCATTTCATTTCTTCCTTGATATTCATTGGATACAACATACCAATTGGTAATGTGATTATACTTGGAATCCAAATCTTACCATTTGATTCAACAGCCCAATTCTTCATATCTTCACCAAGTTTTTGGAACTCTTCATTTGTTTCTTTCGTACCTGTGAATTTAGTTGAAGTCGTATAACCACAATTAATACACTGCATTACTTGAGCCTCTTCTGTTCCAGCCACATGTAGTGCTTTTTCTTCACAAAGTAAACAGACACCTATTATATCTTTCATGATGTAACTTCACTTTCTTTTTTTAGTTTTGGAAGATTAATTTTAGGTTTTGATTTTTTTACACCTTTTTTAATTATCCATTGATTTTCTGATGACTCGACACTAAAATTATATTTTTGACAAAACTCATCTATCGATTGTTTTACACCTGGTTTTGTTTTAAAATCGTCACCACACAATGTTACATTTGGAAAAACATTATAAGCTTTTTCTATATCATTAAAAACATTTGGATAATCGTGTGATGCATCAATGTATATCAAGTCTGGTGTCACATTAAAAGATTTTACTGTATCCAATCCGTTAACAGTCCAGTCTTTGATTGGTATAACTCTATCTTTATAATCGTATAACACATTAGAATAAATTGAAAAAGGTCCATATTTTGAATCTAATAAAATATCATTTATTTCAGGCCAACTATGATTAACCTCATTTGTCCAAATGTCTACAGATATAACATTTGTAGTTTTAAAGTCTTCTAACATTTCTTTAGCACTACTACCTAACTCAGCACCCAACTCCATAAAAATAGGATTTTGTTTATTTTTAGTTAAATCCTTATACAATTTTTTTATGATTTCAAAACCATGTCTTGGCCTAGTTTTTGAATCCCAAGACTTTAATCTTTCCGACTTACCGAAAAGTTCATGATTATAAACTTTTTCTTTTTTACTATAAGCTTTTGAGTCACTTGAACCCCAAACATTTTGTATTTTATCATTTAAATCTTCATATTTACTTGTTATTTTATAAGCTTTTTTTAATGAATCTAATCCATTATCTGATTTATTTTTTTTTAATTTTGGTAGTTTAATTTTTGATTCACTTAATTTTGGTAAATTTATACCAACCTGAGTAGGTACATTTTCAATCGTTGATGTGATTATCCCACCAAGTTTTTCTGTCATTTTATTCAATGTAAATTTATCTCTATTGATTTTCATTAAATTCAATGCTTTTTCTTTCACTTCATCATAGTTTTGAAAACAATGATTCATAGCTTTATAAGTTTGAGTTTCATTTACATTAAACCATTGTGATTCAGGTATGATTATGTCTTTCCAATGTTGTGATTTTGGAACTTGAACCATTTCACCACCCAATAACATTGAATCTGTTTGTGATAAGAAATCCATTTGTCCACTCCAACCACTTGTAATTACAGGTAATCCAACCATTGAAGCCTCTAACAAAGGTCTTCCAAATCCCTCACCATGAGTTAATGATATGAATGCTTTTACTTTTGGATGGTTGTATAGTTTATTCATTTCTTCTACAGACAAAGACCCATGTAATAAATAAACATTTGGTAAATTCCAATCTTCTGGAAACTTAGATTTTATTTCATTTATTTTATTTAAACAATCTTCTCTATCTAATATTGAATAAGTAGCTCCATTAGTTTTTAATATCAATGCTGGTTGTTCTTTTTTGTTTGCAAATGATTCATAAAATACTTTCACTAACTTTGCAATATCTTTTCTATCTTCACCAAAACCACCTGAACCCCATAGTCCAACATGTAGAAATGCAAAGTCTTCTTTAATATCATCGACTAAATCCAATGATACATTATCAATAGGTTTATAAATATCTTCATCTACACCCTCAAACAAAGACTCAATTGGTTTTTCTAATTTTAATTCACCAATTTTTTGTTGTTCACCATTTGGTAATTGTTGCATTTTTTCATACTTAGCATCTACAAATCCTTTTTTAGAATGTTCTGATGGAACTATGACTAAATCCATTTTGTTACAACCCTCTATCCATTTACTTGACACTGCTGTTGTCTCAATACCAGCAGTTATACCTATATTCACTTTTCCATAAGTTTGGAACTCGTTTGGTATTCTTATATCTACATATACATCAGGTTGTCTATCCATTTTAGGTTCTGGTAAAATACAATTAATAATGTTTTTATCTAATTCATTATCTAAAGCGTTTCTTGGTGTTGAACCCCAATTTACATCCATTATTTTTATATCGAACTTATCTAAATTTAAAAAAGAACGAACTAAATCTCTAGCGTGGTCACCATACCCACTCCTCGATGAAACAGGTGCACATATTAACATTAATTTTTTCATTACACAACCTCCAATGTATATTGTTCTCTTGGTTTCCAATTTTCAAATGTAGCTTCAATGTTTTCAATAAATGAATCTGATAAATGTTTACCAGTCATTCTACCTTCATTTAAAACAAATTGTCTACCCAACTCACCACATCTTTCTCTTTCTTCTGGTCCAACTCTATACCATCCCAATAAAGCATCACCCGCATCTTCATAAAAACATCTATCATCAAAAATATATGGTGTTAATGGTGAACCTTGACAACTTATGTTTGATGGAAATACAGGTTTAACCCATTCACCATGATTTGTATAAGTTCCTCTGTGATTGGATTTTAACTCAACATACTCTTCAGCCGTTAAGTATTTACCTTTGTTGTTTTTAAATCCACATTGGTCTTGTAATCCACCAGTTACATTAACCACAATACAACCACCAGTGTGTAACATCTCACAACTACCTAATCCAAATCCTTCATTAGAAGCCATATTGATATAAACATCACAAGAATTATATAAGAAATTCATTTCTTCATCATTCATTGCACCAGGACAATTATCGTGAGTAAATATTACTGGATAATCAGGTAAGAGTGTTTTACAAACAGCTCTCATATCTGTTCCATTTTCATCACTTGGTGCTGAGTGCCACACAAATACACAATCTTTTCTCTGTTCGAGTGTAAGTTTATCCATCATATGTTTATAAGCAAGAGCTACATCTGCTGGTGATTTTCTTCTAATGTTACGATTTAAATAAAGTATTTTAAATTTATATCTATCCAAACCATGTCTCTGTTCAAACTCTCTAAACTTTGTGTCACCTTTGTCCTCTATTTTAAATATTCTGTCATTGGTAATTCCATGTGGAACATATTGTGTTTGCCAATCTTCATAACCATATTTTGAAAGTATTCTTTTATTTATACCATAGGTTTGTTTTGATATTGACATCAACATATCTGAACTTCTGTAAAAATTTGTATTATATAGTGGGTCAGGAATATCGTCCCAAATGTTATAATACATAATAGGTATGTGTTGTCTTATTTCATGTTCCATTTGATATAACCAAATCCAAAATCTTGGGTCTGTAAAGTGCATTATAGCATCTGGTTTTTCAACTGATAGTACTTGTCTTAACATATCAGGACTACCATAACCTGATGTTGGATATATTTTTAAGGATGCATCTCCAAGTTTATATCTATTTTGTACAGCAGTAGACATGTCGATAACTTGACCTTGTTCTGGATGTTTTACAGCTCCACCAATCTGAACCCAATCATATTTATGTAGTGTTCCCATTACAAATTCTTTTGATTGTGTAGCTATACCTGAATGCATTCTCAAATCATCTGATAAGAGTAGAATTTTTTTCTTTTTTATTCTATTTGGGTCTACTTTTCGTAGTTTTGGAAGTTTTATTTTGCTCATAACCTATTTCCTTTTATTTAAAAGTTACTGCCACTTACGATTAGATTATCATAAGTTTCAATTTCTTCTCTGAATTTTTCATCTGTTAAAAATCTATCAACTGAACGATTTGTTAATTTTTGTAAAGTCATTTTAGTGTTGACTGTGTTCAGTTTGAATCTTTCATATAATGATTCTATTATTTTAACCGATGTTAGTTTTGTATTTTTCATAGTATTTCTCCATCGTATTTACATATATAAATATATACAAATATAAAAAAACTATGAAATAATTACTCTTTTTTTATCTAATTTTTTTGCATATTCTAATGTACTTATAGTTCCTTTGGCCTCAACACCATCAGGCACGAATGCTACTATGAAGTCCGACACACTAGCTATGATTTTATTTCTTACAAAAAAGTTTCTCATACTAAAATCTTTATTGTATCGAGATTCTGGTAATACACAATATAAATTATGAACCTCATGAAATGGTGGATACTCCTCGTATTGTAATCCTAATTCAAGTGTGTATTTCTTAGCATATCTATCAGCCCCTTGTTTACACCCACCACTAACAATAATTGTATCATTACCATATTGTTGTTTTAATTTAAATACAAAATCTTTAATCTTCTTTTTATTTTCATATCTTCTACTCCCTATCAATGCTACTCTCATTATACTCCTACACTACAATATTGTGTGTTTTTAAATTCACACCATCTACAAGATTTCTTACTTGGTGTTGGTATTATGTTTTCTGATATTTTATTACCTTCATCATCAAATGCTAAATCCAAAAATGTATTTAATCTCTTAGCTACCTTGTTCATACTTACAGTTCCACTTGCTGGTGAGAACTTCTGTACCCTCTTCTGTGGAAACATTGCGTTTTCCCATAGTTTTCTCTTTACGATGAAGTACTCTACTTCTATGTGTTCAATAGGATGATTGTATTGTTTAGCATAGAATTGT
>Ga0098038_1000685_pt1 | contig 14768 bp, 14 predicted proteins | sample 5B_taG_FD_75051 | JGI IMG/M metagenome (GOLD analysis project Ga0098038, IMG submission 75051) | Marine viral communities from the Subarctic Pacific Ocean - 5B_ETSP_OMZ_AT15132_CsCl metaG | ecosystem: Environmental > Aquatic > Marine > Oceanic | place: Pacific Ocean | collected 2015-01-08 | reverse complement strand
TGATTGTATCGAGCATCTCAAGTTCAGACTCAACAATTTGAGCATTTCCAATTCTAAGTTCCTGAGCGGTCAAAACACCACCATGAGTAACACTAAAGTTCCCACCACCAATTGCCAAAGAAGCACCAGAAAGTTGAGTAGTTGCTTGAACTGTCGTTGTTGAAACAACCGAACCAGCGTTCGCAGCAGCGGCAACTGACAATGATTTTCCTTGAAGAGCATCAGAACCAGAAATATTAACACCGTGAACGTGACCAGAACCGTTATAGATAACAGCCTTGCTGTTAACAACTGTACCAGCAGCAGCAGTATCAAGCAAGTTCAACTCAGCAGCAGTAGATGAAACAGCAACACCACCAATAGAAAGCCCACCGGTTTTAGTTGTTACAGCAGCACCAGAAACTGACGTTGTACCTATAAGAGCAACACCAGTCAAGTTTCTGAAAGCAGAAATATCTTTGCTAGCATCAACAACAACTGCTTTTCCAGCAGCAACAGTACCAGCAGATATATCGTCAAGTACTGCAATTTCAGCAGAGTTAATTGCTACACCACCAACGTGAATTGTAGAAGCAGCAACGTGAAGAGCAGAAGCAGAAAGAATAGAAGCAGTCAAGTGAGAAATGTTTCCAATTCTTCTAGAAGCATCTAAAACAAGCGCTTTAGAAGCAGCACCAGTACCGGCAGTAATGCCGTCGATCATTTCAAGTTCAGACTCAACAATTTGAGCATTTCCAATTCTAAGTTCAGCAGCAGTCAAAATACCACCATGAGTAACACTGAAGTTTCCACCACCGAGTGCCAAAGTAGCACCAGAAAGTTCACCCTTAGAGCGAAGAGTTCCTTTGGATGTCAAAGCACCTGCTTCTGTTGCCGATACAGCGCCACCACCAATAGATAAAGTAGCACCAGAAAGAGCACTTTTTGATCGAATAGTTCCTTTGGCAGTTAAATCACCAGTTTCTTCACCTTTGATTTTTGAACCCCCGAAGTCAAAAGAAGAACCACTAAATTGTACTTCAGAAAACAATCCTGATGAAGAAACCTGAAGAATCATTTGAACATCATGTAAGAAGTCAATACCATCATTTAAACCAGAAATTAATTGTATTCTTTTTCCGCCAAATCCTGCTTTGATTTGACTATCATCACTAAATTGAAGAGCCTCACCACTCGCCAAGATAGCACTCGCACTAAGTTCAAGTCTGTTTTTGCCCATACCCAAATTGGTACGAAAAACAGCCATGTTTGTAGATCCAGAAACAAATTTAAGAGCAGTTGCTCTGTCATCATTCAAACTAATTTGAATATCGTTTCCGTCTGCTTTGATTTCGTCCAACGCAATTTTACCAACATTTTCGACATCAGCATCACCCGCTTTGAGACCTTCTTTGGCCTCAATCGATCCGGAAGCAACCATCTTCCCTAATTGAAATTTATAAGCCATATATAATCCTCCATAAAAATAGCTTTTTATACAAAAGCCCCGAAATACCGGAACTTTCGCAATATAATTAGTATGTTAATTTCGCAAAAGAAATTAATAAATGAAAAAATTGTTGGTACCATCTGTGTAGATGTTTAAAGCACCATATGGAGATTCTAAAATTATCGAGGTTCTACCGTCAATTTTGTTGGATCCGCTGGTTAAAATTGTAATATTGTTTGAATTTGCCAATCCACTTTCGTCCTTAACAGTAAAATATTGCCCTGCCGTATAGGCAGATGCTAATGGTAAAAGTATCTGAACTGCTGCCGATGCTGTCACACCTAGTAGAACATCGCTAATCGATGCTGTTATGTGCCCGGTAACCGCTCTCCTAGAATAACTAATGCCGGTTGTGATGCCTGTGAGTTTCGAACCATTGCCGTAGAAAAACGATGCTGATACATTTGAAGAGGCACTAATCTCACCCTCAACCGTAAGAGCATGTTGCGGTGCGATAGCACCAATACCGACTCTACCATTACTAGCAGATATAGTAAAGAACCCTTGTGATGTAGTTTGTAGTTCTGCGAACTTTGTTGCGTCATATGAAATTCTAACTTGTGGCTCCGCCTCCGAATTAAATACATCTAATTTTCTTTGTGGACCGGTCCTACCTATACCAACTCTGTTTGTGGTCGATTTAACAACCAAGGTTGTTGTGTCGGAAATCAGGTTAACCAAGTTACCTACTGATGTTATGTTTGGTTGAGCAGCAGTGGCTAACGTTCCTATTACAGTATTGAATTTACCATGGGATGAAGTTATCTCGTGAGAGGTTATGTTGGAACCACTAAGAAGAGATGCTTTTGTTATTTGCCCTGAAGATATCAGCAAAGAACCATCAGTTATGTGTGAAGAAGATACTTCTGTGAACCTACCCATTGATGAAGATATACCAATTGAGGAGGTTAGTTCTCCGGTAACTGACAATATGTTTCCGTTAAAAGTAAGATTGGCCTCGGCATTAACAGAGGTTGCATCAACACTAGTGACTATTCTATTATCGGCAGGGTTAGTGTAATTGAGGATTGAGGCGGAAACATACTCGGTAACAACTTTGCCCGAACTTGTCAAGATTAAATTATTGTTGGAGTCTAGTGCTAAAAAACTAGATGTCGTAGTTGAGGCCAAAGAGAGATTATTAATAATAACAGCACTGCCGCTCTTTATGGAGAGAGATCCGGTTATTGCTAAAGTCCCAGAAACTGACAGTGTGTCTGTCGGTGTGGCTGTTCCTATACCGACATTACCTCCGGAAGAAGATATGTGAAGATTCCCACTAGTGTTTGTTTGAAATTCAGAAAAGACAGCATTATTGTTAGTTAATCTCAGTTGTGGCTCGGTGGAGTGAGATATCTCAAGTATTCTCTGTGGTCCTGTTCTTCCAATCCCTACACGGTGTGTTGTAGATTTCACAACAAATGTGGGAGAATCAACTGCTAAATTTACTAATGTGCCAACAGATGTTATGTTTGGTTGAGCGGAAGTCTGTAGAGTTCCGTTTAAAGTTGAGGCATCAACTAACCCGACCGACGATATGTTACCACCAAGCATATTTAATCTACTAGAGGATACTCGAGTATATGTACCTAGAGAAGATGATATGCTGACTGATGCTGACAGTCGTCCCTTTACTTTAACTCGAGTTGTGTTATCAAAACCCAAATTTGTGTTACCTGACACAAACAAATCAGCAGAGGAAGTTATGTTTGGACCATGAGGATTAATGTTTAAATCACCTGAAGCATCCACTGTAAATGTGGTATTGTTGGTCTGGTCATAAGATAGTTTTAATTGAGTACTGGTTGACAAGACCTCCAAAGAAGCGTCCGGGAATTCAACTCCAACTCCGATTCTGTTGTTGGCGGAATCTATAACAAAAGTGTTTGAATCAAAATTTAAGCCATTGGTGACAGAAGCGGTAGCAGAATTAAACACCAAAGAGTCTGAGGGTGAATCTCCAAAGGTCAAAGTATTAGCGGTAACTTTGAAATCCGTTACTCTGGCACTCAGTGTCCCACTCACAACAAGATCACCAGTTATCCTAGTGTCTCCGATTACATCAAGTTTTTTTGTTGGAGAGGTTGTTCCTATCCCAACATTTCCGGAAAAATGTGATGCTCCACTAACTGATAAAAAAGCAGTTGGGATTGAAGTACCTAACCCTATTCTTCCTCCGGAGGCTGTTAAGTATAAATTACCAGCCGTGGTTGTTTGTAACTCAGAATATACATTCCCGTTGTTAGTCAATCTCAGTTGAGGATCAGAAGAGTGAGATACATCCAGCATCCTTTGAGGAGAAGACCTTCCTATACCAACTCTGTGGGTTGTTGAGTTAACTATTAAGGTGGTCGAGTCAACAACCAGACTGGTCAATTCTCCAACCGATGTTATGTTAGTCTGTGCTGCCGTAGCGATGGTTCCTGTTAAATTTGTGGCAGAAAGTGATCTGACAGACGAGATATCACCTGCCCTCATTACTATCGTGCCATTGGTGATAATTGTACCACTGAGTTCATTAAATTGACCAGATGAAGATGACACACCTACCGAGGCTGTCATTTCACCGGTTAAAGACAGTACACTACCATTGAATGTTAAAGTAGCCTCCGCATCTAAATCTTGTGTGTTGGAAGCAACGGTCAATAGTCTATTCTCTGCTCTGTTGTGAACCGATCTGATCGATTGAGAAACGCTTGTCAATATGAAATTATTATTGGAATCCAAGCCTATGAAACTACCAGAACCAGCAAGAGAGCCGGATTGAATCCCTATTATACTAAGGGGATTAGTAGAAGAACTTATTATTATACTTCCACTAAATATATGTTTATCATCAGCAGAGTCTCCGAACTTCGTCGAGCCTGTGGCTGATATATTTGTTACCGTTTTGTTGGTTACGTCAATGTTTAGAGCATTTGCGTTAATAACTCCGGACACATTTAAGTTACCAGACAGTACAAGGCTGTTACTGACTGAATTGTATACCAAACTTGATGATCCACTTAGGTCATTGCCGCTTGTACCAAACTGTAGAGAACCAATGGGCCCACCAGATCCGGTTAATAGACCGCTCCCTACATACGCCCAGCCATATTCATTGCCATTCGCCATTGGTTACCTCCTAGTATAATTAGAAGGTACTACATAAGCCCATCCAAATTCTGACACATTTTTAGCCCTCTTAGATAGAATTAACGCCTAAATATATGTCCAGTGTTCCGGTTGCTACAGGATTCCCGCTAAAAGTACTAGCCTTCACGTATATTTTTTCTATTCCTTCAATAGGTATGATCAATCTTAATTTTTTGTCATGATTGACTGATAGGTTGTTATACTTTGGGTATATCAAGGCATCACCAGCATTTTCTCTTTCGGTCACTTGTAGAACACTCCACACACCACCTAGAGAAGCATTATATACCCAAATTCCAATATTAGTAACATTAACGTCTGCCCCAAGGTTGTCCACCAGAGCATTGTTGTGAATTAGGACGTGTAGGGTCTTTTGCGAGTGAAGATTTTTAAAACCATCAGTGGCAGCGCTAGGACTTGCGTTTGCCGCCGTTAGTTCGAATGCTTTGCCGGCGCCTCCCGGATCGGCAATATTGACTACATTTCTAGTTCTTGCTCCGGCTGTATATTTAAGTGTTGACATAGTTTATCCCTCTAGTATCACAGTAATTAGTTACTTCTTTGTCTTTTTCGCAGTTCTTTCTTGTGTCTAGCGATTGCTCTTTTCTTTGCTAGGCGCTTTTTAACCGAGGGTTTAGTGTAATGTTTTCTATCTTTAACCTCGTCAATAATTCCAAGTTTTTTACATTTTTTAATGAATCTTTTAATGAATCGATTCGGGTCCTCGTTCTTTCGAGGCTTTTCAACATGATTTGTAGCCATTTAATTTCCTGCCAGTTTTTTCCATATACCGTTTGAAGTAAAGGATGATATATCAACTCCGGGATCATTCGGGGCAATACCATCCAGCGCTTTAGATCCGTGCGGTGTGCCTTTACTTTGCGTCGTTGGGGTTGTACCTTCAAAAAGATCAACGCCATTATACGCATCGTTACCAATGGCGTCTAACATCTTTCTTTTTCGTTCTAGAAGTTGTTTTTGTTTTCTTTGTAATGCCTCTTGGCTTGTTTGATTTGTGACTTGCTTTGACTCGTACACAACTTTTTGAGAACCAGTCCCTTTTACAACCTCAGAAATAATAGTGGAAAGGGTACCGTCTTCAAAAATAACTTCTTTAATACACTCTTTTATCATTGGCTTCAAAATCTTTTTTAACTGATCCTTGTTCATTCCATACCTCTGGTTGGTATGTTGCCCTTTAGAACAGCATTTCTAATTCTGTCAATTTCTTCTTCGGTCGGTTTTCTTCCGATCAAAAATTCTAATTCATAAGATAAATCTTTAACTGTTTTTTCTTCATCAGATAAATGTTCTAGTTCTTCCTTGATGATTTTTATTAATCTGTCTTTACTAATTTTCACAATTAATCTCCTAAGATCTTTTTAAATAGGTTATTTATGTTATTTTCTTTAACTTCTCTCAATCTTGTAGAGACCCCAGAGTTCGCTTTTGGGTATACATAAGCATTGGGCGTTGATGGTTCTGACACCATATCAAAACAAATTAATTGAAAATCACTCTCAACAGTAACTGTTCCATTGGCACCTTCGGTAACAGAACCTAAACCACGAGATGAGATGCCAAGTTTAACACCAGCATTGACAAGATCTTTCAAAATCCTACCAGAAGGAGTGTCAAGTACTTTTATCTTCCCCATTACATCTTTGCCTTCCCACCAGCAATCAGTAACGATATGAGAGACATTTTTTAAATTTACAACAGAATCATCCGGATGATCTAATTCACCACAAGCACGATTGTCTTTTACTATCTTCATGTAATTGTCCATTTCTCTTTTGAGAACATTAAAAGGGTATACTCGGCCATTACCATTTTGCTTATCAGCAGTTTGTAGTCGACCAGAAAGATATAACACCCCAGAAGCCATTTCTGTTTTTTCATCTTCGGTTAGAAGGTCTTGACAAATACCACCTTCACACAAAGCATAAAACTCTCTAAGTAAATTTTTAGACATATTTTCCTCAAATAAAATTATTGCCGGCGCTACCGGCTCGCTTCAGGATCCGCTACAGCAACGGCGGACTGGTTGAAGCATCCATCGTTTAATCATCAACATAATCACCTCCTGATCTTGATGATACTCTTATACCAAAGTCATCAACGACCATGGAGAGCAAATAACTAGTTCCGGCTCCCAAACAAGAGAGGCAGAAAGCATTCCCTAGGGAATATTCAAATGTAAATAGTTCTGTGTAATCGTTTATGCTAAACAAAAACAGAGAAGACCAAAAGCCCACACACAAAGGGCAGTGAAATAGGGTGTTCCATTTTTTGCTATAATCTTTTTTTGGTCTTATGTCCTCAAAGATCTTGCCATGAACCAAGATAAAGGTCATCCCATAAGAGACAAGCACAAAATTTAATATATCCACAAAGACTCCAATTATGTTTTATAATACTTCTCGAATTTAATAGCGGCTTGATCTTCAAGTTCGCTCTCCACTTGTTGTCTGTTGTCAACTGCGCTCATAAGATTTTCATGATTATCTTTTAGCTTACGATAGATATCAGAAAAAGCCGAATAATCTTTCATCATCCAACTTGAATCGGTGGCACCATCATCACCATCACCGGGCTGTTCACAGTCATCAAATGGATCTGGTGTTTTACCATGGTAATCAAATTTAGTGTTCCCAAATGGTGTTTTTCTAGGCGTTAATTGTCCTCTAGAGACTAATTTGTCCCACGATCGGTCTTTCGCTTTATCAGACGTTGAGGACCAGTGGTCAGATGTTAACCCCATTCCTAATCGATTTACCAGAAAGAAAGATATTCCATACAAAACTTTACTCCAACCTTCTCCTCGAAAGTTTGGATGAGTAAAGATCCAAGACATTTGATACGTCTCTGGGATGCAAGGATTATCGCCTGCGACGGACAACTGGTCAATACCGGAGGCCGCAAAAACAAAAGGGCCGGCACCTTGGATGCTGGACATGTAGTAAAGTATCAATTGTTGATTGTCTGATTGTTTATCATGATACAAAGCAATATTCCCAACATTCGGTAAATCGATTCCTTCTTTGGATTCTTTTATAAATCGATTAAAACTTTCCAACAAACTCTTCATTAATATGTATACCTTCCATAAAGATAAGGGGCAAATAGGTTCGAATTATCTATTGATCCTTTTTTCTCCGAGTGAGGTACTTCTCCAAGTTCGGTTGAGTTTTCATTGTCCGGCTCTAATAGTAGGTCATCCTGCATATCATCATAAGCGGTGCTACCTTTTATATATGGCTCTTCCGTTTTCATCCAATCTGATATTTTTAGTAGAGTTGTCTTTATCGGGTGGAAAGTGCTTGAATTCATTATTTTTCCTTCCAATGATCCATAAATGTTACCACCTTGAATTGAATCATGTACTATGACCCCTTGTCTCCTTAGGTACTCAAGTAATCTAGATTCTGCTCCGTAAACTACATCCGACACTAATTCTTTAGCAAAAGTAACTATCTTTTTGGAATCTGGTTTAACTACAATGTCGATATCTTTATGGTCTAAAATCATAAGATCACCATTTAAAGCGGTTTTGAGATTCAAGTCCCACTCTATTCTATCTCTCTTTGTTATTTCAATTTTAATCCCAGAGTCTTTCTTGGGTTGTTCCATGGGGGTATCATTATCTGCTATGTTAATTTTGATGCTCATTACGTCGTACCTCCGCTATTAGGTCTTGAATATAAAAAACTTCCTCAACCATTTGCTGATTTATTGGAGTTTCTGAGTACTTGTCCAGTTTAGTCTTAACTTTTTTAAAATTTTCCAAATAAGGGCTTTTACTCTCGTCTATAGTGTACTGTTCAACGATGTTCTTGAGCCTTCCAATTTCTTCATTTAAAAAACTTTTTAGACCAACACCATTATCAGAAAATGAAACAATATAGTTTGTCAACAAGTCCTTTTGTTCTTTGAGCAAAGTTCTATCATAAGCATTGTTGAATTTATTAACGAATGTTTTATATTCCAGATTGTCCAAGTGCCGCATTTCTGTTAGCATCTTTTCTTTTCTTCCTAGGAAATTAACTAAATTATTCTCTAGCATAATTCTCTTCTTCGCTCCAAGTTTTGAGTTCTGAAAGAATAGACCTAGGGTTGCGAGATCTTTGTAATTTGGGACAAAATTAGAAAACACTCCGTGCCCTAATTGTTTGTTTATCTTGTTGATAAGATTAGTCTGTTGGTTGAATACTGCTTTCCTATCTAATCCATCAAAGTCCTTTTTTGTCTCCGTTAACAGCCGTCGAGAAAAATCTGGGCTGAGTTCTTTACTTTCTAGTAGTGAACTATACAGGGCTAATTCTTCTTTAAGAGTGGCACCTTTGTAAAAAAATTCTTTCAAGATTTTCTTTGTAATTGTTTGTCTTTTTTTGTCTTCTCGAACGATTGCTTTTGTTAATTCTTTTATTAGGCATTCGTAAAGAAAAGCGGTGTTTCTTTTCTTATTATGTTTCATCTTCGTCAACCTTTTTTAATGATTCTATGAGAGACTTTATTTCAAAGTCAGTATTAAATAGTTTATCTTCTTCAAAAATATCTGAATTATTCGACTCTGTTACGCCTCTCGCTAAAGAGTCCAATCCACCAAATCCAATCTTACCGGGAAATGTTTTTCTTAAAGTTCCTATTTCTGTATTTGCTTGGTTGATCATGTTCTTTTTCAAAGCACCTTTTTTGTATGAGAATTGACGTTTTTTGTACGGCCCTCGTTTTTTTGGATTATCGTCATCTCTTTTTGGAGCCGCTAATAAAACATCATCTCCTTTGTCATCACCTCCGGTATCTGAGGTGTCACCTGCTGGTTCGGATAAATCCAAATCATCAGTTCCTAAATCCAAATCATCATCACCTCCGGTGTCCATATCTAATCCTCCACCTCCGCCACCGCCGGCTTCTGGTGCTTGACCTGCCTGTTCGATGCTAGCATTGAATTTGGCATCAGAATATAGTTCTCTCTGCATACGAATAAATTCATCAGAAGTTAATCCTAAAAGATTTTCGGCAACCCATCGTTTAGAAAAATAACCCTCAGTCGCAGCAGCAGCGATATCAAACTTAGATTTCCAATGCTCCAGTTCCTGCATTTCGGCAATTTTACTTGGGTTGTTCAGGGCTAATTTAAAAGCCAAAAGGTCATCACCTCTATATCCCATAGTGTAAAGATGTATTATTCCTATTTTTTCAAGTTCCGCTATGACAACACGTTGGAGTCTCTGAATAGTTCTGGCAAATCGAATGTCTTTTTGTGCTAGAGTTGTTTTATCTTCGGTTGCTCCTTCTCCCATTGACAAGTATGACTGAGGAACTTTAAGAGCGGAAAATAATTTGTCTCGTAGATATTTTACATCTTCGATCTGTGAAGTAAAATTACCCGAGGCAAGATTGGTTATATCAGTAGTTGATGTACCACCTCGAATGGGTATGAAATAATCTTCCTCAACTGATAATGGGTTGTATCTCAAATCAACACGACCACTCGTAGGGTCTACCACTTGGTGTCTTTTAAGTTGTGTCATCACCTTCTGCATGTATTGTTCTACATCTTGTGGGGCTATACCTCCAACATCAATTTTGAATACACGACGATCAGTGGCTCTAACAATCCGGTAAGCCATCATAGCGTCCTCTAACAAAGTCAATTGTCTCCAGATGCGTCTGGCAGGCTCTAGAGCACTTGTTCCGTATGGGGCATGCTTATCGTGCCCTAAAACTCTAAAATGTGCTATTTGCCAGTTTTCTAAAGTTAAACCACCATTATTCCACTGAAACTGAACATAATTTGGATTTGTTGGGTCTTCGCCTTCAAGTCTTTCGATTTCTTGCGGAGGCAATCCAATACAATTTCTAATCCCTGTGGATTCTTCGATATCTAAATATAAAAACAAATCCCCATATTTACACATTGTTCTAGCCCATCCAAAAAGATTGTGTTCAATATTCATTATATTATAATATAATGAATGGAGGATATATTTTATCTCATCGTTAGCGCATTTAATGTGAAGCATGGGTGTGAGAGATGAATGGGTTGTCATCTCATCAGCATAAATATCTAGAGAAGACGCAATCTCTGGCATATATTCCATTTGATCAAAGTCAACATAACGCTCAGAACGATTTCTGTTCGAAATCATATTGATCGTTGTAATATTCATCGGGTTATATTCAGTCTTTTTGAACTGTTGTCCGCTGGCTGACTTGAATTTTTTAGCGAAAATGTCCAGATGTCGTCTCCTTAACTGACGACCTGTTTGGGTTCTTCTTTGTATAATCGGACCAGAGAAAAGTCTAGTCAGTGACTTAAACAAATCACTCTGATTATTGTTGGGGTTTCTATCATTACGTGCCATTTTTTATCCTTTATAAATCCAAAAAAATTCTTTTGCTTTTTTTATTTCTTCTTTGTATTTGTCTCCAAAGGATTGCTCGTATCCTTCTTGACCTTTTATTTGTGTGTTCATTGTAGTTGTTGATTTCATAATCCCGCCTAACATAGCCCTTTTGTATTCCATATCTCTCTGGTTTTCCTCTAAAGCAGTGTCTCTAACCCAGCAGGCGATTGCTAATGCCATAACAAGATCATCATTATAAGATCGCATTGCCTGTGGTTTGCCATTATACCATATAAATGTTTTCATTTCATGAAATAAACGACTAGAATGTACAGTAATTAGTTTATTTCTAACGTACTCTTCTAATTTTGCCACAATTAAAGGTCTTGTTTTGGTTGATGTGGTAAAACCTGCTATAGATCGGTCATTGCCTTCTGCCAAATATGCCTCTATGTATTCATGAGTCGACTTAATAGAATAGTACAACTTTGGATACTGGAGAGTAACAAGTTTTTCCAGTATAGAAATGCCTATACCATTGTTCTCAACAACCAATAGACAAAAACCATATTCTTTACCGGCATCATATAAAACATTTGAATATAAATCTAAATTTGGCTTTCCTTGATACTCGGCGACTATACTCATTGTGTCTAATCTTAGTACGTGAAAAACTGAGAAGTCTGTTCCGTCTCCTCGAGCAACATCAGCTACGAGAACATAAGAGGCTCCCTCAACATATTTCTCCCAAATCCAAAAATTCCGATCAAAGCCGGTTTTATAGAGGGGTTTTTTAATGTTCTCGAACAACCACTGCATATCATCCGGATGGATAACTGTATCTCCCGATGTATTGAAATTACACTCTAACTCTTGTGCTATTTGTCTCCGGGACATATTCTTGGTTTCTTTAGCAAACCAATTGTCATCTCTCTCTGGGTGTACATCCCATGGTAAAATAATTGGATGAAAATCGTTCTCTTCTGATTCTGCGTCGACGTATGTCTTGTGGAACCAATTTCCTACCCCATTAGGGGTCGATAAGGCTATACAGCGCCCTCCAGTTGACAAAGTGGGGTAAAGACCCGTCCACAACTCTTCGAGGCCGTCAACGTGTGCTGCCTCGTCTATAACGAGCAGTGATAATGCTTCCGAACGACCAGCGTCTCCGGAGGTGGTCCCTGCTTTGATTTGAGAACCGTTTGATAATTCGAATGAAGTTTTGTTGTCCGTGATGATCTTGGCTATCTTGATCCAATCCGGAAGGTGCTTCATGATTGCTTTTACCTTCTTCACTAAGTTAGCAGCCGTGCCAAATTTGGTTGCGATAACAAGAATGTTCTTGTCTCGGTGAAAAAGCATAAACCAGACAATGTATCCCGCTGAGATCGTGGAGATACCTAATTGTCTGGCTTTTAAAATAATATTAAATCGATAATCGTTAAAGTCTTTTAGGAGATCTTTCTGATAGTCGAAGGTTTTAAAAGGAATAAGTCCTTTGAGTGGGTGCGAGATGCGACAATAGTTATCGATGAAGAATTGTGGATCCTTCCCACACTTCACAATCTCCTTAACAATTTCTTGTTTTGAGAGTTTAAACGCCATTAATCATCCGGATAATCTGGTAGTGAATCTCTACCCAGTGTTGTTTGCGCCTTTTGTCGTAACTCTTTAGACCTTTTTTTCTCACCACCATGGTGATCTTTTTCATGATCAGCCTTTTGCTTTTCTATCACATCTTTGTAGTGTTTGCCCTTAAATGTTATCTGAATCACCGCCGCGCCTATATGCTCAAGACCAGCCAGTTCCATTGCTAATTCATCAAACTTTAAAAACGCTGCTAGTAATTCACCACTGCCCATGATCTTATTACCGTGCGCTTTCAGTAATGCTGATCCGCCAAAGAGTAAAGAAGCAATTGCCAGAGCAACGATTATAGAGGTTAAAACTGATCTTGCTAACGCTTCTCTCTTGGGATCATCTAGATCTTGTCCTGTTTTCCATTTGTAAACCCAAGCACCGGGTTTAATAAATAAATTTTTTATTGCGCTAACATACTCTCCATGTAAAGTGTGAGATACATCTTTCTGAATAATTTCTCCTGCTTTTTCCACTAGATCAAGCAAATCCATGTCTGTTTTATCTGAGTCTTGGCCAAAGAGAGCGTTGACTTTTCCAAGCGTTGTTTTGGCACCACGGGCAATCCATTTCACTCCCCATCCAAACCAATCAACCATAGCAGGGATAGCAAATACAACACTAGCAAAAAACAAAGCGACACCAAGAGCACCAGCCTCTTGAAGAGATTTTTCATCCTCTTTCGATCGTGGAATATTTTTCTTCACATAATCCTTAAGAGCAGAAAGATCGACATGACCAGTTTTTTCTAGTAAAACTTTGCCTGTCTCTTCTGAGACTATTTGCTTCAGTTGCGCACTGGTGACTCTCATTTTTTCGATTCCTTTTTGCGTGTATCGTTTTGAGGTCTCTTGGTCGAGTGTTGTTCTAAAAATTTACGTGTAATGTCTCGAACGGATGGCTCATAAGCCTCCTCCGCTTTTATACCCGAAATTGTATAGTGTTGGTATGCTTGTACAAAAGTACGAACATTTGAAGTTGATTGAACTAAGATTTTAGGCTCGCCTTTTTTGGATAATGTAATACCATTCCCTGTTATAGATTTGTATTCTTTTTGAAGAAACTTTTTTATTTCATTCAACATTCTTTCGATTTCTTGATCGTATTTAGAATCTTTAACTTCCGACAGTCTCGCATCGCTTTGATAATTAATACAAATTGAATTGGCATAAAATTTAACGGAGAACCCATCATTCACTCTACTATCCATAATAGGACACCCTTCTTCTCTGTTAAGACCTACTTTGCGCAATTGTCCGTCTAAACTAAAGCGCTCATCGTGTGCGCCATCATATGCATTTGCGGCTGCTTGCGCTAGCCCTTGAATAATTTCTAATGTTGTTGAACTCATTTATTTGGTCTCCAGCCTTTTTTCCATCTATCTTCTCGCCCTTCGATATATTGTATGTAACAATTCCAACAACAACCAAATTTTGTCATATAGACATCATCTTTAGATTTGAAAGAGTATGTATTACAAGTAGAACAAGAGCGGTTAGACTCTTCTTTAAGTAGTTTCTTTGGGATAAAAACACCATCGACCTCTTCTTTGTCAAGATCTTCCTTGTCTACATTATTATAATATATTTCTTTCAATTCGTCAAGGTATTTTTTTTCTTTTTCGTCATCCCATTTGGATTTGGGGTTGACAACAGTATCGTTTCCGTATTTTTTTGCTATTGCTTGTTCTACTTTAACAGCGTAGTTTGGGTCTTTTTTGTTCATTTACACCTCTAGAATCTTAATTCATCATCATCTGATATAATAAAATTTAACAGTTGACTGACTCTGTAAGCATCTCTTTGAGCAGGGTAGTTTCTAGCATTCATCATTCTATTTCTAAAATCTACTAATTGTTCTCCACTCATTCTCTTATTTTGAATAAGGTAGTCTTTGATCATGCGCTCTGGTTCGTCTGAGTCTAACATTCGCAGAATTTCTCCGGCTATCTCTTCGTCCTTTTCATTGTAGTATTCAAAAGGATCAACGTCCATCATTTCTTCAAGTTCTTCTTTTATAATTTGTTTTAGTTGTTCTTTGGTTATTTTCATTTTATATATTCTCCAGTATGATAAATATAAGATTCTGATCCAGTAGACTCTCTACTCCACGATTTTGGGACGTCAGCGGCTGAGATTGCCCACAAGTCGTCG
>Ga0098038_1000682_pt1 | contig 14786 bp, 17 predicted proteins | sample 5B_taG_FD_75051 | JGI IMG/M metagenome (GOLD analysis project Ga0098038, IMG submission 75051) | Marine viral communities from the Subarctic Pacific Ocean - 5B_ETSP_OMZ_AT15132_CsCl metaG | ecosystem: Environmental > Aquatic > Marine > Oceanic | place: Pacific Ocean | collected 2015-01-08 | reverse complement strand
TACGATTATTTCCATGATAAAGATGGTGAAATTATTGGTTTGGAGACAGATGTTTGGGAATCAACAACTTGGGATAATTATTTTACAGATTTAAATAAACAAATATACGGTGTTAAATCTATTGAGGAACAATATGATATGGTTTCACAAAGAGATAAAAAGATGATGGAGTTAACATCACAAATTTTTAACATATTAGATGAAAACTTTGCTATTTTAGAACATGAAGAAGGTGAGTTAGAATACGATGGTAAAAAGATGGGACTATATTCATATGAAAATGACAGCTTTGTTCCTTTTGAACACATATATAACCCAATACTACCAATGGTTGAAGGGGGGATACAACAGGAAGATATTGAAATATTTGTTGAAATAATGACAAATTGGGTAAATAAAAATATGACTACAAGAGTAGAGACTTAATGAGGAAGTTAATATTAAAAGTGAAGACTCAAACTACAATCAGGAAGACTATGACAACTTTGTAGACTTTGCACATAAAGAATTAAAAATAAAAGACGATTGTCCTATAGATGTTGAATCAGAACCATCAAGTGAATACACTACAGGTAATTACCATATTTACGACAAGAAAATTAAAGTATTAGATAACGGAAGAAAACTTGCTGATATACTTAGAACTATAGCCCATGAATTAGTTCATCACAAACAAAATGAATTAGGTATGTTAGTTGGTGATATACCGGAAATAGGTGGAAAGATTGAAGACCAAGCGAATGCATACGCAGGAAGATTAGTTAAAAAGTATGGTAAACAAACACCTAACCTTTACATGGAGTCTAAAAAAGATATGTTATCAGAAGAAAAGGTAGTAGGATTTAATAACCCTAGTAATAATTTTGTTGTTATAGCTGGTGGACCTGGTGCTGGTAAAAGTTTTATTACCAGAAACTTAATTAATTTAGATAATGTAAAAGAATTTAATGTAGACCAGGTTAGAGTTATGACAGCTAAAAAGTTATGGGGTGACGAGTGGGAAGAAAATATATCTACAGAAGAAGGGTATGATGAAATATTAAGAAGAACTTTTACCACTTCAGACCCTAGAAACTTAACAGTAAAACATTTAAAACAATTTTTAGAACAAGAAAGAAACCAACCAGTCAATGTAGTTTATGATGCTGGTGGTGGTCAAGAACAAGTAATGAAAGATGTTCACAATATGGCAAAAGAAAATGGTTTTAATACTACACTGGTTTATGTTAGAACACCATTAGATGTTGCACAAGAAAGAAATATAGAAAGACCTAGAAGTTTACCACCTGAAATGGTAGCACAATATCACCAACAAGTTAAGAACAATATGAGAAACATGATTCCTATTTTTGATAATGTTTGGACGGTAGATAATAAAGATATGATTGATTTATCCAATAGACCTAGTGATAATATAGAAAAGATAAAATAAAGAAGTATTTATAATAAAAAAGATTACAAATGAAAAAGAAAACTAAAGTATTAGAAGAAATAAGTAGACTTAAAGAAATGATGGGGGTTCTTAAGGAACAAGAGGAAAGAGTGGATATTAATATCGATGAACCAATGGGTGACGATATGATAAAAACAGATATCGCTATTAAGGATAAAGAAATAGTGCCATCAGATGATGAAGGGTTACAACAATCTCAAATGCCTGCACATTATCATGTTTTTAGATGGTGTAAACAGGGTGGTGAAATAGTTTATTATCTACCACCAATGCAATTTGGTATTCAAGGAACACAACTACAAAATGCAAGTACACAATTCTATCAATTAATGGGTTCACCTAGTGTAGGTGAAATAATTCATATTACTTTTAATCCATCTCTACCACAAAGAAGAATGTGTTATGAGTATTTAGGTTTTCTAGTTCGTACTACAGCACTAGATAATTCAGCTACAGCATTCCCAAGTGGAGGTAATGGTCCTATAAGAGACCCCGGGTCTTACACAACATGTCAAGATTGTGAACAAGGTAGTGCTGGACCTCAGGGTTATTGTATAGATTGTGTTAATGGACAAATGACTTATTATCCAGGACCTTCAGGTCAAAACTGGACTTCATGTCCTCCAGGGTATTCAGACATAGGTCCAAACCCTAACTTACCACAAGGTCCATGTACTGAATGTGTACAGGGTGTTTGTACAAATGTTGGATGGAACTTTGGTCAAGGTATGTTTAACTCAATGACAGAATGTCAAAGTTCACCACAATGTGCACCACCAACTAACTATACTTGTAACAACGGTACTCAATGTCTACCAGACCCTAACGGTGTATATACTTCTTTATCAGATTGTCAACAAAATTGTCCACAACAACAAACATCATATAACTGTACAAATTGGTATGACCCTAATGGTTGCCAACAAGTATCTGGTCCTACTGGCCAATTTGCTACACTAGATGATTGTTTAGCTTCACCTTGTCAGTGTGACCAATGGATTTCAACTTGGCCTTTATATACAAATAACCCTAACTATGACCCATCAATTAATTGGTGGACTGGAAATGACGGACCATCAAATATGAACGCTATAGCAAATCAATTAAATAATGTACAGAATAGTAATGGTTATTTAAGTAATAACCCTTCCAACATCCATTACCAAAAAATGAAATGTAGAGAAGCTGCTTTATTATTATGGCAATCAGGACCACCAGTAAATACAGCTTGTTGTTCTGACCAAGGATTCGCTGTTGGATTTGCCACTTCAGACCCGTTAGGATGTGTTAATTCAGCATTAATTAACAATTCTAATAACGCGAATTCTAATAACTATGGTTGTCAATGGTTCTGTAATGTATTAGCTAATAAACATAACGCTTTCGCTAATACACAAGCACCAGTCGCTCAATGTAAACATAATGGAGCTATTGACTTCTTAACGAATTACATGCAAACTGGACAAAGTAGTTATTTAAGTGTACCAGCTTCCTTTACCGGACCGTGTCCTAATATCCCAACAGGGCCTAATCAAGGAAGTATGTGTTAATAACATTATTATATTGAAAAGAGATAGTTACCCTATCTCTTTTCTTTATTGCAGTTATATTTATTATTTAAACAATAATACATTATAAAGACAACAAAAAAATTATGAAAAATATATTTAATGTATCAGATGATGAAAAAAGTAGAATTAGAAATTTACATCTGACAGAATCAGATAATAAAAAGTTAAGTTCAGTATTAGGAGAACAGGAAAAAGAAGATGTTTTTATAGAACCAAATTCTGGTGGTTTACCTACGGATAAAGTAGGTGGTGGTAAAGATTTACCATTAGACCCACTTGATGGGCCAGAAACATCACCAGTAAGACCTACAAGTTCATCACCTTGTCCACCAGCAAACTCTAACTCACCATATTATACAAACTATCCAGAATTTTGTTATGAACAAGTTCCTGGTTCAGGGATATACCATCACCAACAACCAGGTATGAGTTATCATAACCATCCAGATGGTCATTGTTGTAATAATGGGCCTGTTAGTTTTAGATGTCATCCAGTACAAGGTTGTGTACAAATAAACGGTTTTGGTGGTCAATTTCAGACTTTACAAGATTGTTTAAATTCAGGATGTCAACCACAAGGGGTTACTCACTATTGTATAGATTGTGCACAACAAATAATGAACACTTATATTGTAGGACAAGGACAGTGTCCTCCTGGAATGTTAGATTTAGGACCTAATGTCCCACAACAAGGACCGTGTATTGATTGTCAAGGAGGAAATTGTCAATCAGCGGGTTGGAATGGGCCATACAATACAATGGCACAATGTCAACAACAATGTTCACCACCTACGATGATTGGTTGTCTTAATGGTCAGTGTCAACCAGACCCTAATGGTACGTTTGCTAATATGGCCGCGTGTCAAGCTTCAGGATGTGGTCAACAAGGAGCAACAACATATGACTGTATAGACTGGACAGACCCTAGTGGTTGTCAAGCAGTTCAAGGTGCTGGAGGTCAATACCCTACATTAGATGATTGTTTAGCTTCACCATGTCAGTGTGACCAACATATATTATCTTGGGGATTCTATACTAATAATCCGAACAATCCTCAAGGAAATTGGGGTACTAATAACCATGATGGACCAAGTAACCAAAACGCTATAGCAAATCAATTAGCTAATGTACAAAGTAGTAATGCTTACCAAAGTGGTAATGTTGGTAACATACATTATCAAAAAATGAAATGTAGAGAAAAAGCAGCATTGTGGTGGCAACAAAATCAAGGGGGTAACAATTGTGCTCAATTCTGTAGTACTTGGGCTAACGCTGTTGACGGTAGTAACCAATACGGTTGTGTAACAAATGGTTGGATTAATACTATGAATAATTTTATTACTAATTCACCTGGTTGGCCAGGTCAAGGATGTCAATGGTTAAACAACGCTTTAGCTAACGCTGTAGCTGGACAGGCAGGTTTCCAAGTAAATTCACCAGGATATTGTAAATATCAAGGAAAAATAGACTTTATAAATAACTTTAAAGCTACAGGACAAAGTGCTTATGTACCAGGACAAGCATCATTCCCACTACCTTGTATATAAAACATTAGTTTATCAATAAAAAAAAAAGGGTCTTAATTGACCCTTTTTTATTTAAATAGTTTTGGTAATCTCTAATTTTATATCTGGATATTCTTTTAAAGTTTCTGTAACAGCATCAATCCACTTGTCTTTATCTTCCCAGTATTTAATGGTAGTACAACCAGGATACTTTTTTAATATCTTTTTAATTCTATTACCTTTATGTCTATCATCACTATCAATTAAGTAGTAACCATCGAACTTATAACCAAACTTGGTAAGAATTCTTTTAAGTGGTTCTTCTAATTCAGAAATTCTATTAGATAATAAAAAGATAGGGCCGTCGTTGTTTTTTACAGCATCATCATAATCTTTTTTTGTTCGTTTTATTAATTTAAAGTCGAATGTTGGGTCCAAACTTTCTTCTTTCATCATGTAAGTTAGTGAGTCTTCATAGGGTAACCTTGTGATAGTATCATCAAAGTCAAATAGGTATATTGTCATATTTTGTTTTTTAAATTTAGTACAAAGATAATAAAAATATTTTAATTATCAGTGTCACATACGTAATTTTTACAAGGGTTATATAGGGTATAATTTAATGTTAATTCATCTCCACTTTTAATAGTAGAAATAGTCTTTAGTTTTAAAAATTTACCACATTCATAAGCAACACAATTAGGGTTTTTTTCGTCGTGATTTATAAAACCACCTAGAGGGGTTCTAATATAATCAGAATGAAAATTACCATCTTCATATTTTATGTGAGAAATCCCCAATTCTAAATCAGGTTTTAGGTCTGCAGAAGTAAATAAACCATTACCCTCAATTTCGGATAACCCTATGTATAGTTCTTTAGGTAATGGTCTGTATGGTTTTGTTGTTTTCATAGTTTAATTAAATATTAAGTAAAGAATTAAAGAAAAAAGTAGAATTATTAATATAAGCAATGACCAGTAAATTTTTTTAATAGTAGTTCTTGGTCTATTTTTTACTACCATAACATCTATTTTATGATTATTTCCTTTTTTTGTTAATAAAAAATGAGACCGGATATAACCATCTATAATAAAATTCCTATCATTTACCACTATATAATTAAATTTTTTAGGGTTATAACCATGTACATCTAAAGACCTTTCAATACTAGACCAATAGGGTTCACTTATTTTTTTAACACCACTATAAGATAACATTCTATTACTTCCTAGAAACTTTATTGAATTTTTATTTCTTATATTAATTTTTGAATTTAATTCTGATGTGGTAATTGTTTTAATTTCATTGTTATCTTTATTGTGATTTAAATATCTAAAATCAAAAACCAGAGACTTCCATATAATATCTTCTATATTAAATTTTTTCATCTTTGACTATCTCCTTTTTCAACTCTGTAAGAGTCTTCTACTTTATCATGTGTTGATGATTCAAAAATAACACCATCAGTTAAAGCTTCAAGTTGGTGTGCTATTCCCTGATATATTGTTACAACATCACCAGTCTTTAATTTCTCAGTCACTCTAGAAGCATCAGAAGGGTCTATCCAAGTAAAGTTAAACTCACCATCACGAATATACCAAGTTTCATACTTATCCAAATGATAATGCATTGAGAACTTTTTACCTCTATGAAAAACTAGTAGTTTTGCACAGTAATCTTCGTTATTCTCTAAATGGAGTTCATGACCCCAACCTTTCAGTACTAACTTTCCGCTTGTTATTTGTGGTTTTTTATTCATATAATTGTAAAAATAGTTTCTTTTGTTCTTTATTTAAAGTATAGTAAAATTTATTGAACTTTTCATCTTCTACAGGTACATCTTTATAGTAACCTACAAATATAGAACCTTTCTTAACTTCTTCACCCTCTATACCATAGACGAAAGTTAATCTTTTTAATATTTTTTCTTTTAACATGTTTTTTATTAAAGTATAACATTTGTTTTTCTTTTATTCAATCGATATTTATAATAAAAGTTAATAAAGTGAAAAGATTAATTAAAAAAATACTAAGAGAAACTACTTTAACAGAATCTATACCAGGTAACCCTAAAAGTTATTCTACAGCTACTGGTTTATATGGTAATGTACAACCTTCTTATAATTTTAAATCTAGAGGACCAGTACCTGGAAGAATGTACTCACCAGGATTTAATTACGAATCAAAAGGACCATTAGGTGTTAGTTATTTTACCGAAGGAGATAGTGAAGAACCAAATCCTTGGGCTGTTTGTACATCTTCATTAGGGTTGGAAGGTAAAAAAAGAAAAGATTATACTAAAACTGAAAAAGCTAACTATGAAAAATGTGTATTGGGTGTGAAAAAAGAAATAAAAGAATCACATATTAATAGGGTGGTTAATAGAGTAATTAATGAATCTTCTCATGGTGGTTCTTACATGGCAAAAAAACAATTGTGGGGTATAGCTGAAAAAGCTAAAGAAATGGCAGAAAGATTACCAGACAATACTCAACTAGAAGATTGGATGGAATCTCATATAGCAAAAGCTGATTCTATGATGGATTCAGTATATGATAGTTTTGATTACGACAACCAAAGTGAAATACCTGGATTCGAAGGGACAATGGACATGTTAGATGATTTAAGTATTAGAGAACAAGAAACAAAGTATAGAGATATGGAATCTGGTAAAAAAGTTGAGAGTTCAGTACAACTAGACTTAATGACTGATTATTTAGAGGACATTTACGGTAAAGTATCAAACATACAAGATAGTATTAATAAGATAATAGATTTAAGATAACCAATACCAACACAAAAGAATAGATGGTGATGAGAATAAAAGTATTACCATAAAATTCAAAAAAGCTGAACCTTTTTTATATTTTTTAATAGGGATTACATAGTCAGGTCCGTGTTCATATAATAATATAGACGTTCTGTGTGCACCATCAAATAATTTACCATTGTGAAAACATAGTATATATTCTTCTTTACTTCTTGGATAACTTTTCTTTGTGCTTTTATAAAGCTCATACCAATCAACACCATCACAAGTTTCAACCCCTTTTAAATCAGAAATTTTATTAACATTTTTTAAAGTCCTGTAATTTTCTTTAACATCGTCATTCCATAAATCACCACATCTGATGTTAATTACTTCACCATTTTTTGACAACATACCCCAAGGAGAATTCACAACCATATCTTCTTCTTCATTAGTTAAAGACCAATATGATAGTATACAAACAATAAGGAAAGGAAGTACGAATGGTAGCAATAGTAAAAATATAAATGCTCCCACAGGATTAAAAAAAGGTAAGTAGTATACTAAAAAAAATAGTTTCTGTATTAAAAAAGTTCTCATACCCCTAATATTAGTTATAATAGACTATATAGTCCAACATAACAATACAATCTTTCTACACCAAGTTTATATTTATATATATAAAAATAACGCTATATGAAAAAAACACAAATAATATTAGAAGAAATAAAAAGAGCTAGGATGTTATTTGGTTATGATACTAGTAAAACTTTAAACGAACAAACTTATATGAACCCACCAAAACAACCTGGGGATGCAGACGGTGATGGTGATGTGGACCAAGATGATTTAGACATAGTACAAAATAACTGGACTAGTGGTGCCGATGATGAAGATTGGGTAACTATGGGTAGTCAGGGAGACCTTGATGGTGATGGTTATGTGGGTAATTCTGACCTTACTCTGGTTATTAACAACATGGGTCAAGGTGATGATGATTGGTCTGGTGATGATGGTAGTAATGATGGTATATCGACATCCGATACTTATACACCATCTTATACAACCCAAGGACCTTATTCTGGAAATTTTATTCCTGATGCTTGGTGGACATCCTTCTTAGAAAATGCTGAAAGTAGACCAAACTACTCAAGTAACAAATGTAATTTCTTTCAAAATAGAGTTAGAACTTGGCAAGGAAAATTACCTAAAACAAATTCAGGACTAGATTCAGATAAAGACACACCACAATTCCAATTGGGGGACTCTAATTATGATGGTGTTGTTGACCAAACGGATATGAGTTATGTTCAAAATAATTGGTTACAAGATGGTGATGTTTATGATAGTAATGATGGTATAATAAATAATGATGATTTAACATTAGTAATTAATAATTGGATGCAAGGAACACCTACAGATAATTCAGCTATTATGCATCACAACATGTTAAATGTTAAAATAGAGATGACAAATGACTATATGAGTCATGTTGGTTGTGCTGTTTAATTAAAAAAAATTAATATGAAAAAGAAAATTACATTAAAAGAATCATCATTAACTAATTTAATTAAAAGAGTTGTATTAAAGGAACAAAAAAAAGTATTAACTGAAGCTATAGCATGTCACGTAACAGATAACCCTTGTAAAGTTGGAAACTGTTTATTTGACCCTGGAACAAATTCAATGTGTTGTGTAAAGGATATCTCATACGGATGTATGGATTCTGAAATGGCTTACGACCATGATGACAAACGTAAAACTAGAGGAATCGGTAGTGGTTCTGGATTTAAAAAACCACAAGGTGGTTCAGATAGATTAGAAAAGTTTAATAGGAGACAAAGAAATGAAAATATACGTGAAAAACGTAGTTTATTAACGGAAGCACCATTCGCGTGTCCAGCAAATCCATTATCATTTCAATTAGCACCTGGATGGAAAATGGAAGTTCAGTTACAACCTAGTATGTGGTTTGATATATCTGGAAACGGAACAATGTTTAATATTGATTTTGCTAGTGGAAAATATATGTGTAAACTTACTTATACTTTTCACGAATTAGAACCTGACGCTCCTAGAACAGAAAAAGATAAATTATCTACTATAAGTACTAGAGACCCTAGACATTCAGGAGATTTAAAACGTGAACCTCAAGATGATATGACAAAAACTAAAGAAAAAGATAATGTTAGATTAAAAGAATCTGAATTAATTAATTTAATTAAAAGAGTTGTTAAAGAACAAGACACACCAGAACTTAAATTACCTCTTGGTACATTTGCGACTGACCCATTTGCAGGTGAAGAACCGCGTTCAGAGATTAAACCATCAATGACAAAACCTGAATTTTTAAAACAGTTAGATGATTTATGTTCAGAAATTAATTCTAAAGAGAAAATGGTAGGTAATAGAAGTTGTTCAAGATGTCATAAAGAGGTTATGGAATTAGTTAGATATTATTGTTCATCTGTAAATTAAAAAATGGCTGACACTATAAATAGAAGATGTGGGTGTAAAGGAAGTCCTGAGGGGGTATGGGTTGTACATTGTGGGACCTCTGTAGTAACACCTGGAAATTGTGTTTCTACATCAGACTGTAAAGGAACTTGTGACAATGCAGGAAAATTTAAACCAAACAAAGGTACAGATTTAGAACACAACAAAGAAATTACAATGGACCCTAAAGTACCAACACCGAGAGGTCCTGGTGAAATAAAACCTAAAGATACTGCATCTGGAACACTTACGGAAGCAAAGAGGTTATGGAAAATGAAAAAATTAATTAAACGAACATTATTAAATGAAGGACCATACTGTAATGGTGCTGGACAAGACCCAGCAACTCATACACCATGTCATAGAAGAGGTTTAGGTTGTTTAAATATGGATGAGGGGTATTTTGGAGAAATGGGACAATGTGTGACATGTGACCCTGAATGGGCATGTGTTCGAATAGGAGGAGGAGGAGGTAATGATTTACCACTTGATTCTGATGGACCACTAACTAGAACTGATTTACAAAATAGAGGAAGTGGAGGTAAAGCCAAAGATAGTATTAGATTAAGAGAATCAGAATTAATTAATTTAATTAAAAGAGTTATCAATGAACAAGCAAACTGGTTTCCTAGTCAATGGCCTCCAACTAATTACGCTTTTGGACCTGGAGGAGTAGGTATACAGTGTCAACAGTGTCAGCAAATGTCTTTCGCACATGGATTAAATTGGCAACAAGAATGTGAAGGACCTTGTATACATGATTGGTACGATGCATCAGTAGACTGTGTGATGTGTATTAGAGCTTTTGGTACTAATAGTGGTCCATGTAGTGATTGGTGTGGTACTGGTTGGTATAATATTTGGAAACCAAAACCATGTTATGACTGTGGTGGTAAGTTAGGTGATAAACCTGTGCCGGTAGAAGGTTATTGGTTTAATGGAAAATCACAAGGACCTTGTCACGAATTAACCCCACCATTAGCTTATAGCCCAAATGATTTAGATTGTGAACCAAAAAGAGCCTATGACGACTTTAAACATACTATGGATGATACTCAGGTATTAGATACTGAACCTGTAGATTTAGGTGTGGATAGTCCAATAAATGACCCTGGAAAACCAGAAAAAGAAACATCAATAGAATTAAATGAAAGAGATTTAAGAAAATATTATTGTTATAAATGTAAAGGGGGATTTTTTAGAGGTACATGTCACCATCATGGTTCACAATTAGCCCCTAGAGGTGCAAGACCATCAGATTGTCAATCCTTAGCAGAATGTGAAGATAGTTGTACTAGAGGTGGAGGTCGTACGGTTGATACGTCGGATAAAAGAACATCAATAGAATTAAGAGAATCAGAATTAGTTAATTTAATTAAAAGAGTTATTAATGAAAGAGAAGAAAAACCTAACTTTGATAGTATAATTAAACAAGGAAGAGAAAAAGGTAAACTACGTGGTATAAGTGATGATGAAGCTACTATGGAACTAAATAGAGCTTGGTCAATACTACAGGATAACCCAATAACACCAGACACAGGTAAAAAATTCGCGTGTAAAGGATGTGGTGGTGGAAGAGGACTATGTGTTTTAGGTGGGTGTTTTAACGGAAAAGGTATTACCTGGAGATTTTAAAAAATATAAATATGAAAAGAAAAATACAAATAACAGAATCAGAATTAGTTAATTTAATTAAAGGGGTTATTAATGAACAAAACCAGAGTTATTTTGGTTGTGAGGTACAACCACCAGGAGGTGGACCTTGTCAATGTATACCATTAATTGTTGGTCAGTCCAACCCCCCAATACAAAATAATATGACATTCCCATCTATGCAAGCCTGCCAAAATTCACCACATACGTGTTGTGGTGGAGACGTACGACCACAAGAATGGTGTTGTGCGGGTGGAGTTACAGGTCAAGGACAATGTATACAAGTACCTGGAGGAACATGCAACCCAGGTAATATGGGTACCGGATATGTTGCAGGACCGTTTACTACACAACAAGACTGTAATACTCAATGCCAGAGCCAGGACCTACCATGGTCGTGTGTTAATGGTCATTGTGTTCAAGAACCTAACGGTATATATGCTACACTAGCGGATTGCCGCCAAGTTTGTGGGGAAGATAGATTTGACTGTGTAGATAATAGATGTACTAGGATATCACAAACAGACCCAGGATATAGTAACGCTCCATTCCAAACTATGGATGATTGTTTAGACTCTATGTGTGGTGACCGTAGACGACCTGATAATCCACGTGGACCAAGAGGACAAAAACATGATATGCCTCGTAATAATACAATGGCTTAGATTGTTAAATCAATACAGTAATAATTAATTAGAACCCTACAGAAATGTGGGGTTTTTTTATACTATAAACGGAACGTTTTCGGTTTTTTTTCGTATAATAATATAGACAAACAAACTACTAACCTTAACTCTAATACTATGTACCAAGACCTAATCGAAATCGGAAGAAAGAACATACAATACTTAAAGTCCATTAGGAACATATGTGAAGCTCAAATCTGGGGCGGAACTAGACAAGTTAAACAAAAGTATATACAACACTTAGGACGTATAAAAAGAAAGATACAAGAAGAAGTTTTCTATATAAAGTACTATACAAATAAGATTAAAGAAGACCAAGAGTTAGAGACTAGAGTAAGTCAGATACTAAATCTCGAGACCAGTTAAACAAAAGTTTACAGAGTCCTTTATAATATCTCCCCTGATACCTCACAGTGATGTGGGGTTTTCTTTTGCCGGCTGTATTTATAATATATGAAAAGAATAGTATTAAAAGAATCAGAATTAATTAACTTAATCAAAAGAGTTATCAATGAACAAAGTACACCATGTAAACAAATTCACGGACTATCATGTTCAGGTGGTCTGGGTCTAATGACACCTATGAATACATGTGCTACGATAAATGGTACTCCAGCCAACAATTCACATGTGGGTCAGGTAATAACTCATCCTGGTAACAATAGTACATTCGAAATAACCAACGTAACAAATATAACATCAACCGCTGTACAACCTACAACAACTGTAGACTTCACAACCACGAGTCAACCATGTACTACTACAGATACAGGAGGTTGTGCCCCATATGAAATGTGTCAGAAAGATTGTTCACAATTAGTACCTAGTTCTTTTTATACTCTAATAGCCAATAAACCATGTAACTGGTTAACGAATAGAATGGCAGCCTTTCAAAATAAAATGAATAATATGACAGACAAATGTAACTGTCAATATAAAAGAGTATCGTGTAAATCAATGGAGGTCAAAGAACTCATAATACAAAACGGTTGTTAATCATATATAAGGTTTAAGTCTTATAACTCCTCTCCCATTATCCCCTTCACTTCGTTCGTGGTCATTCACTCATTCCCCTTCGGGTAATTCGTTCATTTAATGGTCGTGAAGTTAAAACCCTTAAACCCCATTTCGACGGTAGTAATATTCATAATGACAGAAAAAGTTATATAGTAAAATGTGGAGTAAACGTTATACTAATACTCACACTAATCCCTAAGGGAAACTAAAGAGTAAATCCCTCCAACGTTATAGTATATCCTATAGTAATAATCCCCAACTATTCAACCCCGTAGGGGTTACCAATATGGGGTAATGTGAATACGTCCATAACATTTAATCATGCAAACTTTATACAGTAAAGTGTATAGTCACCCATACGAATACCCGTATAGCAGACCCGTTATACAACTCCTTTCAGGGTTGGAGGAAGTTACCCACCCTTTGCAATATAAAGGACTTTAAGAGACTATCTCTATATTTATATGATAGACCATTAAAACCCCCCTTTATATATTCCTAAACTAATATTCTTTATCGTGTTCCACAATTTACCACTTACTCCCACTCCATACCACTCTATTTCTTTATGGTGATATCCCTAGAGGGAATTTACCACTATATTCCATACTTATAATAGGAGGTATTTTACCCCTAAAGGGTCTGTGTCGTCCGCGATGTCCCACTGACATTCTGACAAAGTCAAGTATTTCGACCACTATTTATTAACAAAATTCCCCCTGACAATGTGTCAGACGGGATTTCCCCCGGGCCTAAGTGTGTTCCATAACCCTAAGTTATTAACATTGACAAATAGTCAGGGGAATAATTTGGCCACGTGGAATAAAAGTTGTACCTTTAGGTTGTGGGAGGGCGGGTCTTATACTAACAAGAACGGGGTCCGACACTGGGCTAATCTTCCCCTAGTCCCCCCGGCCCACTTCGGACACGTAACCTTTGCTCCTGCACATATCCCTATACCCCCTACCACTCCCCCTATATAAAACATATTTTACCCTGCAGGGGGTGCCCCCAAAAATATACATTTAGCCTGCAGGGGGAGCCCCATAAAAATGACCATTTTATACCCGTATATGGCCCCCCTCCCCCCCGCTCGTATCCCCTCTTACATATAGGTAAATTAGGGTGTTATGGGGGGGTCAGAGCTCTCCGTGAAATTTGCAATGATTATTTAATTAACCCTTATACCTTAAAAAAAATATTTATAGATTTTTTTTGAAAACTTGACTATTATTATAGTATATGAGAATAATAATAATTGGACTATTGTTAAGTTTATCTACTATGGGACAAATCCCACAGGATAAGTTAATGCATTTTTCTACTTGTTTTATGGTATCATCTACATCCACACAAATACTACTTATGAAATATCCACCTAAGGAAGCTCGATGGTTAGGTTTCGGAATAGGGGCAACGGTAGGGATAGGTAAAGAAGTGTGGGATATGAGATATGGTCATTCTAGTGAAAAGGATTTATATGTAGATATATTAGGAGCAGCGGTTGGTTCCTTAGTAATTAGAATTAAATTTTAGTATGAGTGAAAAGAAACCTGAAATAGTAGAAAGAGAGTTGTGGGACCATTACTCTGAACTTCCTAATCCTTCATGGTATGAATATAAAGATAAGATGAAAAAAAAATATCCGGACAATAT
>Ga0098038_1000678_pt1 | contig 14841 bp, 23 predicted proteins | sample 5B_taG_FD_75051 | JGI IMG/M metagenome (GOLD analysis project Ga0098038, IMG submission 75051) | Marine viral communities from the Subarctic Pacific Ocean - 5B_ETSP_OMZ_AT15132_CsCl metaG | ecosystem: Environmental > Aquatic > Marine > Oceanic | place: Pacific Ocean | collected 2015-01-08 | reverse complement strand
TTTCTCCTTTATAAAAGCGGTAGGGGTTTCCCCCCACCTTAATTAACGATTACGCAATTTGAACGTACTCAATGATGAATGTGAACGATCCTGCTGTTGTCGCATCGACAGTATTTGTAATGTTGCAGTAAATAGTTCTTGCGGTGTCTGTATACTGAACAGAAGCTGGTGCAGTTGTACCATCTTGTGTCTGAAGAACCAAACTAGTTACAGTTACGTTATGCTCAACAACAGTTGTACCGCCATCAAGAATTTCATCAGTCTGAGCCGCAACAATTTGTGCGCCTGAACTAGATGTACCAACTTCGTAACCAATGTCACCAGTTCCAATCACAGGAGATGTGTCACAAAATATCTTAATGTCAGTGATAATTGTGTTTGCTGGTTGAGTAAACTCACCAATTGTTGGGCTATCGCCAGCAGTAGTGTTAACAGTAACACCTGTCGCAAAACCAACGTGTTTCACATATTTGTTGGTAACAATACCTGTTGAAGCAATAACTGCTGTATCAGTATACGCACCTGTTGTAGAGTTTTTAGATACTACTTTAAATCCGTTTTCGGAACGGACTGGTCCTGAAAATGTTGTATTAGCCATTGTGTCTCCTTGTCTAGGCAAATGTCAGCTGCGGAATGCAACTGTCAAGGTGCTTTTACGATACACCACCTTGTAACAAAAAGAAAGAGGTTAAGTGTTCTCAGACTTACTCGCTTGATTTCTCTTTAAGAACTAATCCAAATATAGCACATACTATACCTGCCCAAGTTAATATTGGCATACTAAGCAAAATGCCTAACCCAACGCCAACAACAGCTGCAGCTCCATAACTTGAAGGCTCTTTTAGTCTTCCTTTAATCCAATCCATTTACTTTCTCCTTGTTAAATAAAAAAGGGGCGACAAAAGCCGCCCCAAATGGTTCCATAAGGCATACGGAATTACGCTCCTGGTGAGCCGTAGATACAACGAGGGTCTGAGAAACCAAAAGAATATCTTTCTCTTGCTTTAAATCTCATATTTCCTGTATCAAAGTCAGCTTCCATATTTGTGGATAGCGCTGTTCTTTCAAAATGAATCATTCCGCGTGGCGCGTCAGTCATCACAAAGAAAGCATCTGTATCGGTTAAGAAGTCATTAACGGCATAACCCTCTGGAAGCATTCCCATTGAGCGCATAGCGTTAGTGTCATTGTCTGCTGTACCAACACGAAGGTTAGAAGTCATTATTCTTTCAGCAACAAATTGAAGCTGACGAGGAATAACGAGTTTCATGCCACGTAGTGCCACTTTCAGACCACGCTCATCAACAAAGCCAGCGATGTTGATCAAAGAATCTTCCAAAGAAGTTTCGTTAAGATCAGCAGCTGTACTTGGCTCGTTTGCAAACGTGCTACCGTTGGTTAGAGGGTGAGAGGCATCACAAAGTGCAACTCCGTCACCTCCAGCTGATGCTCCAGCTGTAAATGCGTTGTTTAACACTGCTGCGGCTTTCACCTGTTTAGTGTGTGCCATTGATCGAGCGAGTGCACGAGTATAACGAGAAGATAGACGATCATAGAGATTATCCTCAACTGCTTCCTCTGTAATAGAGAACGCAAGTGCGATTGTCTCATGATTGTATCTCGCCGTATATGCTTCGTTAGCATCGTCGAAATTAACAGCGGAACCCTCCGACTTAGTCGGGGCGGCTCCAAACCCAGATAACATTACTTCTTCTTCAAATGCACGATCTGAAGATTCAGTAGTGAAAATCTCTGAGTGTTGGTTCTCGTACCTGGAGTACTCCATGCCAAATAAGGCATTGAGACCAGGCTCTAGCTCTTTCGCTAGTTGTGCGCGTGATATAGCCATTGCTTAGTCTCCTATACGCCAGTTGTAGAAACAGTGGCCGCTACAATAGAGCCAGTAGGCGCATTGAAGTGGTTGTTTATACGAACGATTAGTGGGATACCAGCAGCAGTGAAGTCAGAATTGTCTGGATCATCTTGGATGCCCATAATTCTTAACGCCAATGTGTTGGTGGTTGCGACTGTATTCAAGTCTGCTGTTGCAGAAGAAATACCAGTAGTTGTAGAACCACTGTTACCCGTAGCAAAAGCAATGTTTGCGAATACAGATGTACGAACTTCCGCTTCAGTGTTCTGTCCTGCAACAACATTAGATGTTGCAATCGTGAACAATTGATTTGGATCATCGTACAAAAAGGCTTTGACAGGGAAATCTGAATCCGCGCCAGAACCAGGCCAGTAATTTGAGAATATTGTTTCACCAGTTGTTGAAGAAACGTACTCACAACCTCCGAAAACTCCTACAATAGAGACGTTACCACCAGCCGCAGCTTGTAGATCGTCAATGACACCCGCAGCTAACGGTATAACCGCCATGCCTTGGTAAATTGGATTAGAGTTATCAGAAGCTATGCGATATTCCGTCATCCCGGTAGAGTTGGTCGATTGACCAATTTTTCCAATCGGTCGGAGACCGAAGGAACCGTTAGAATTTGCCATAATTAGCTCCTATATAGCAGTTGAATTTATTCAGTGTCGCGGTCGCGTCCACCAAAGCTCACTCGACTTGATCTCCTATTTTCAATAGGCATTGAAGGGTGTTGTTCCTTCATCAAGTCTTGATCCACAGCTGTCATTTGATCACGGGTCCGATCCCGGTAATATGCGGTTCTCTCAGATACTGTTTCTTCAGGTATTCTAGCAAGCATAAGCCCGCCGTTACCAATTACCCCAGCGTGTTTCCCATCCTCGATAGTAGCAAAGTCACCATTAGGATACTCATCAGCTCTTACGGGTTCCCAACCTTCACGCAACTTTGAGTGAACGTTCATGGAATCGTCGTCACCTCTAAGGGATGTCCTAATCCAACGATGTTGATACCCAGGTTTGGGTTCTGGGGCTTCTAGCCTGCTTGGGGGTGCCCAAGGTTTTCTCCGTGTATCATTTTCACGGGTTTGTTGTGACCGTTCTGTTCTGTCTGACATTATCTTTTCCTCAATCTTTGACATACTTAGCGTACTCCTCTAAAGGAACCCCAAGTTTTTTAGCAATCGCGATTTGCGAGGGTGATAACTTGACGGTCCTGCGCCCGGTTGTTGACTTGCGGGATGCGGAAGTATCAGCCGATGCGACTCTGGCACTTCCCCCGTTTTTTCGACCAGCGTTAAAACGTTGTGGAAACTCGGTTCTCATACGCTTGTCAATCTCACTATAGTACTCATCTGCTTGCGGGTCAAACCCTTCTTCTTCAACAAGCTTACGATGAATACCAAAAGCAGCATAAGTCATAACTTCATCTTGACCAAACCACTCATTTTTTTGTGCCCAACTTTCAGCTTTTGGATCAGCTTTTGGAGGCGGAGCTTTCGCTACGGGGGCATTTGCCTGTACTTGTGTGCCACCCTCAACTGGAGCTTTTTGCATTTTTGTCTGATCTTGACGCTGTTTTGCTAACCTATATCTTTCTTGCTCGATAGATATCTTTGACAAAGCACTTTGTGCCTCAAACATCTTATCGACATCACCCGCTTCGTGTGCTTCACGATAAATTTGTTTTGCTGTTGCAAGCTGAGATTCTAGCCGAGTACCGTATTCATTTAAGTACCCTTTATCTAAACTTGTCAGTCTTTCTTTTAATTTATCGTTTTCTTGTTTTACAGTTTGAGCAAACCGTACAGCTTCTTCTCTGTCCCGTTCCTCTGTTCTGTATTTATCTGTTAGCGTTTTAATCCTTTTTTGAACCCGTTTGCTGTAATCATCCAGCTCTTCAGACTCTTTTGGATCTTCTTCTGATACCACCACTTCAGACGGAGCGGGATCATTATCCGATTCAGAGTTAACCAAAGGTTTAGTGTCATCCACCGTGACTTCAACTTCCTCATTCTCATTTTCAACTTTCTCTTCTGCTTCAGCCATAATTAGTACCTCAAATGTGTTTTATATCATCAGGTTCAAATATTTTAGCAATGACCTCATCGTCATTGATAATTCGAACTTCACCACCTTCTATTCTAAATCTTGAACCAGCATATCTTCCAATACAAACCCACTCTCCTTCTTTACACCAAGGTTCTGGGTTATCTCCAAATTTGTTTGGATCTAAATATGCTAAAGGCCCAACCTTTAAAACATAGGCTACTACAGTCGCTAACGCTTCGCGCTCACGAATGTGATCTGGTACTAATAAACCACCGTCTGTTTTCTCTCTGCCTTGATAGGGCATAACAAGAACTCTCCAACCAGTAGGTTGCGGAAGTCTATCTATTAGGGGTTTTTCAATTAAAGTCGGATCCAAGATCTTTTCTTTAGGATCGACGTATGCGCTATTAACGTCTACAGAGGCTGCGCTCTTTGCTGCTTTCTCCGTTTTAATTTTCTGCGCGACATGGTCAGGAACGTATAAGGTCTTCGACATCGTCAGCGTTTCTTTCTAGCAAGGACTTCATTTCATCTTTAGCAAAAGAGAGTCCTTGTGCCTCTCCTACCAGATGACGGTACTGTTCATAATCTTTTACAGCACCTGTTATCAACAACATAGAAATATCTTTTTCTCGTTGTTCTATTTTCTTATACACATGTTTTGCAAAGTCTACAACATCCATTATAGTAATACTTTGTTTTTTTTCTCAAACATTAAAAAGTACCTCTGTACTTCGTACCAGTAACTGCAATACCGCCGCCTTGACTAAAACCTTTTACTCCACGGCCTCTTAGAATATCTTTTTGAGTTACTTTGCCATCGCCAGTAAGATCTGGAAAACCACCATCTTTAAACTTTTGAATATCATTATCATCAGAATCTAATGGCTCCATTGTAGAAAGTATGGACTCTAGCTCTTGAACCTTGTCCGTATCTCCTTCGGATCTAGCTTTCTCTAACATCTCCATTACATATTTATAGTCCATTTATGTCTCCTTAAAAAACTCTTCAACTTGTTTCAGGAGTTCTTTTTTACTTTCTCGTCGATCAAGCTCAACTCCGTGTGTTCGCATCATAGCCTCAAGTTCTAACTTTGTCATGTCTTTATAATTAGGTTGCTCTGTAACTGTAACATCGATTATGTCGTCATCCATAACATTTCCACTAATTAATGACTGAGCCTCATCTTTTGTATAAATTGTTGTTTTAAACAATGTACCATCATCTTTAACAACATTATAAACGGAATCCCCATTCATGTTTGTACCAATTTCTACCATCTTCATTTTGTCAATCCTTTCTGTTTCTCATATGTTCTAAGTCCACCAATTCCAAGTAATCCACCCAAAGTCGTGAGGAGCGTAGACATGTCAAACTCTGGTAAATCTGGTATATCTACTCCAATAATAGTAACCACAAATATAATCAATGGCTGTAAGACAAAATGATAACCAAAAGCAATCGCACATATCCACCCCACAGCGGGTCGCCAGCCCCCCTTAAACAAACTACCGGAAGCAGCCTCTGCTTTATTTATCTCTAACTGAGCCAATAAAGCTTGCTGTGCATGAGTATCAGACATGGTAGCTATCTCGTGAGCGAGTTTAGCTTTCTGATCCTTGTCTTCTACAAACTTATCAAGCAGACCAGTGACAGGTCCTATGAGGCTAGTTATTAGACTCATTTGAAACCTCCTTTGGTGAAGCAGCAATTGTAAAGTTTACGCTAAAAGAACGTCTTTCTCCAGAAGTTTTAAAAGGATATACGCAATGATGCAGGTGTGCAGGAAAAACAATAAAGTGTCCTACCCTTGGTTTCATTAAAAAGTTAGATCCTGTATGATTAGCTGCGTGACCATAGACAAACTGTATGTGACCGTGACTTGGGTGATGGTTTTTATCGTCCTCTTCCCACTCTTCCTCAATACCGTCAGGCAATTGTAGATAACCAACGCAAGAAAGCATTGAACCCAAATGCACATGAATAGGATTATATTCATGCTCATACTGACGAACAAACCAACTACTAGCTATTTCAAGTCTGTAATCCAAAACATCTGGTGTTATATTTCGTGTACCCATAGATGTATAAAGTTCTGCATGACTTTGATACCGCATCAAGAACTGACCCATTTCGTCCGTCCATGCCTTGTTTAAATCATCATTCCACTTTAGTTCTTCTTTAACTTTACCGACAAGATTACCAGACCAATCCTCCATCTCATCGTCTATAGCCTTATTGCATTTCTCAACGAAAGCATCAGACATTTTCTTATAGCCTAAAATTGGACTAAAAGGTGTAAGTATCTCTTCTTCTTTTTGGGGGTTGTATATATTTGCCATTATCGAGCGACTCCTCTAGGTTAGTGGTTTAAATGTTTAAGCTCCGTTTTTAAAACAATTACTTGTTTCTCTAATTCTTGAACTCTTGCAATCGTATCTTGAACTGCTTTTGGTGGCGACCATTCATCTATCCACTGATCGTTTTCCTCAACTTCAACAGATAACAGGTCGAAATTATGTTCTAACATAGATAAACGTTCTGTTAAACCAAAATATAACCACACACTCAATGCCGTTACAGCAATCATACTTATTAAGTTACGAAGCGGTATACTTATATTACTATTATCAGATAGTTGAAACGGTTTGTTTTCTTCTTCAGACACTTACGGTTCCTCTTCGTAATCTTAATTCATCTAAATTCTTTTCTTTCTTTCCTCCGTCGTACTCCCAGGCATAGCCTCTATAAATCATTTCTGTATTTATGTTTGTCTCACCACAAAATAAATGCCCAAGCATACGACCATACTTACCGTCTTTTTCTGTTTTAACTCTTAACCCTGAAGCCATGCCATCATTTAACCTCCTTGTAAGAAAGTCTTTTGCTTCTAAACCCATAGCTTTTTCCTCAAGATCTCTTGTTCGACTTTCAGGAGTATCGATTCCTGCTAACCGCACACGTTCTTTTTTAGAAAGATTAAATCCAAGATCAATAACAATATCAACAGTATCACCGTCAACAACTCTTACGATTTCTTTTATCGCATACTCATACATTACTTTTTACTTTTTTTCTTCTTTAAAACCGTTTTTAAAGTCTTTGCTTGTTTTGCATGACTTTTAGATGCTTTGTTCAAACCTTTTATTACTCTTTTTAATTTTGCTTCTGACATTAGTTATTTCCTCTTACATTCTATATAATATCGCTAACAGTAAAAGAATAATTGAAGTAACAGACCCAATTGCCCAAGCTTCAATGCGCTTAACACGATTGTAGAGGTCTTTAAACTGAATATGAATCTCAGTCTCCAAAGCAACGACCCTTTTATCGATCTCAACAAGTTCTAACCTTGCTTTTTCAGCTGCTGTTATTCTCTCGCTCACTTTCCATTTTCCTTAATCTTCGTGTACCCATTAATACCAAGGAACGCACCAATTATACCCATATTAGCTATGACCCAAGTACTTCCTATAGGCTGCAACACTTGAACTCGTTCAATACTTACCCAAGGAGTCATCATAAGACCAATAAAACTTGTAACACTAAATAAACTAAATAAAATCATAAAACGACTTTGATCTTCCTTTCTATTCTGATTATCTATTTTTATAAAACGTTCATGCGTGTCAAGTTCTTCTTTTGTAACTATACCGTCACCGTCCAAGTCAGCTTTATTTAAAGGGTTATCTTTGCTTAGTTTTTTCATTTTATTAACATCCATTTCGGTTCAAAGGTTATGGCGTGATGATAAGCAAGCAACAATAAAATTATAGTAATCCAAATTATCATCTTTGGCTCCATCCCTCATCATTGATATTTCATCGCAAATATAATCATAAAGTAAGCACCAACTCCAGTAATGAGCATTGCACATATAATTCCTAGGGCGTTTACAAGTTGATTTTTACGCTTTGTTGCTTGATAACGGCCCTGAACCTCTTGTTGTCTTTCTTGCTTTCTTAATGCCTGAAGTTGTTTCCAGTCAGCTTCTCCTCTTGTAGAAAGCACTATGTTGCGTAAGTTATGCTCTAAGTCCTCCGCTTGTTTCAAGGCTATGAACTTCTCCATAGCATTACCACCAGACTTCTTAGCACCCTTTGCGTCAGCTTTTACGTCATCTATAGCTTGCCATAAAGTACCTAAATCTTTTCCAAGTTCTGCCATTGACTTCGCACCAGCTACTCCTGCCTTCACAGCAGCAAAAGCTGATAAAGCGATAGTTATTGGTTCGGGCATGTTCTTATGTCCTTCTTAATGAACTTTGTCGCTGAACATCAATACGCTCTCGGTTAACGTCTGAACGGTCATCAGCAATTTGTTCTTGCAACTCTAGTCGAGCGGCATCGGTCATAGCTTGCTGACGTAGCTTCTCCTGATCCAAACCTAAACGCATTTGATCTGTCATAGCTCTTCGGTCAGACTCCTCGGCCTTAATCTGAAGTTCCTGCTGTCGAATTGCAACAAGAGGATCTTGCTGTTGTCCTGGTGGTGGTCCAAGCATTGCCGTAAGTTCCTGAACAAGCTGTGCTTCTATTTGAGCAACACGAGCTTCTGTTTGATCTGGATTAACCTGCTGTGCTTGCTGCATCTGTTGTTGTGCCATCATAGGATCCATTGCTCCCGTTTGTGCCATCATCATTGCTTGCTGCGCTTGGGCTTGCATTTGCTGCATTTCCTGATCAACCATATTACGAGCTTTTTGTGCAATGTGCTCTAGCAAGTGAGCAAAAAACGTTCCCACGACAGGTGGAGATGTCTGCACAATCGGAAGTTGCATAAAGGCTACATGAGTGGCGATGTGAGCATCGTGATCCTGTTGTGGAAATGCCTGTAGAGTTTCGCCCATTAACGCACGAGCGTTCTCTATACTTGGATCCATAGGTTGTTTTTCCGGCTGTGGTGGAAGTATCTCGTCAATGTTCTGTACTTCCAAAGCCTGATACATGCGCCGGTACGCGGCTTGCAGATTATGCAGTTGTGGATTGGACTGCGCCAACTGCAACTGTGTCTGAGCCAAGGTTACTCTTTGGGCCATAGAGAAGATGTTAGGGTCAGACACTGGGAGGATATCCACCCTGTCATCAAAATCCTCTGCCTTAACCTCCGAGGGCGCACCAGCAACTTCATAAGGATACATCGGGGGTAAGTTCTCCGAAAAAATCCTTGCTAATAAACGAAACTCTGTTTTCTGTGCGTAGTGCAACCTTTTATGTATGGCAGACATAACCTTCATGCCACGCTCCAAAAGCGCAACAGTCGTGCCTACAGGCATGTCCTGACTCATGTTGCTAACCTGCTGATCAGCAATAGAGATAAATCGACGACCTCCTTCAATCAACGAACCAAGCAATTGTGCAAGTGTAGCAGATGGTTCTTTAAACGGCAGAGGTATAATCGATCCTCTTATATCGCCCCCTGGAGCATCGATGTCTCTAAACTCACCGGGAGACAACGGTTCATCGTCATTACGAATACGAATACCACGAGCTTTAAAACCAGACGGTAAGTTCGCCAGTGTACCAGCGTCAATCAGCTGACGTAGAATGCTTGTAGCAGCACGGCCCAAGCCACCAATCATATGTATCAAACCAAAACCATAAAACCCTAGTCCCGGTAGAAACTTGTAATGAACAAAGTACTGTCTCTTACGCTTAAACGGATCGTCAGCGTCGTAGTTTCTGCGAATGGCAAGAATGTCTCCAGAACCGTGATCCAAGGTCACAATATAAGGAAGCTTAATACCTGTTGGCTCCCCTTCTTGGTCCACATCCTCAAAGCCCTCAATATCAAGGTTAACGTGCATTTCCAAAATACTATACACATCATCGGAATAGCTCTTTGAAACGCCCTCAAGCTTATCAATCTTATCTCTTACTGGATCGTCTTCCAAATCACTCGTGCTCAGATCCACATCACGAAACACCTGTGCAACCTGCATTTTACGCAATTCATTCTCATCCATACGTAAAACATGCGTAACACGGGGAGCCGTGGTTAAATCCGTAGCCGTATATGGAATGATTAAATCTTCTGCACCAATGAATTTCGAAACGGCTCTGTCTCTCGGTCCATCAAAATATATCTTTTTAAACGTGGATCCAGACAAAGGAAGATAAAACAGCATCTGATCCATGTCAGGATCAAACTCCTCCATAACTTCCATAATCTGATAATTCATGAAATCCTTTACTCGAACAGCCTGTGCCTCACGTTCAGGTGTTTGAGCACCCATAACCTGTGTTCGAACAGGACCGCCAGCAGGAAGTAACTCCTTATACGCCTGTGCCTGAAACTGTGTAACCGATTCCGATATCAACGGATGCGTAACGCCTGAAGCTCCTTGAAACGGCTGTGTTCGTTCCTGATAGTTTATACCAAGCAAATCCAAACCCTTGGTGTACGCTTCTCGCCACTGGGAACTCGATTCTAAATCGTCTTCGTACTTCTCTCTTAAGTCAGAAGAAATCTCGCCCAAAATGCCCTCCGGCAAAACTTCAGCCAAGTTCGCATCATGATCGTACTCTTCCGTTACAACTTCGGCCTCCCCTTCAAGCATACCTTCGAGAGCTTGAACAATCGCACCGCCCATGCCGTCTTCTATAACTTCTGCCCCTCCTGCAAAGTCTTCAGCTTGAGGTATATCTACGTCAACAGAAGGAAGGTCTTCCGTTGCTCCACCTTGCATAAGGCCAGAATCAATTAAAGATGAGGGGGGTCTAGGGGGAAGTGCCATTAGAATGTTCCTTTAAAGTTTTTCATGGCTTTAACAGTGCCACCACCAGATAAAAGTTGCATTTTTCCAGAAGGATCCCGGTCTAACGATTGTCTTCGTCGAATCATTCGCATTACTTCCATCATTTCTTTTTCAGTTTCAGAAAGTTCTGGCTCATAATATTTCATCCTAGAAGAAACACCTGAAGAATCTGGTTTAACAGTTTTCATTCTGGAAGTATCAATGTTATTAGATTTTTCTAGCAGTTGAAGTAGTTCTTGCAAATCCATCAGAATGTTCCTTTGAATTTAGTAGCGTTAACAGTGCCACCACCAGAGTATTCTCTACCTCCTCCACGACCAGTGTATTCCTTGCCATATCTATCTAAGTATCGAGTATATGCAGACTCTAGTTTATCTCTGACACTTGCATTTCCAAATTTACCACCTCTTGCAATAATATCTTCATCCATCAACATTTCTAATCTGATAATATCGTTTTGCAATTGTTTCTTACTAGCCATCAGTAATACTCCTTCTCTTTTGGATACCAACTCTCGGTCATGTCGTCTTCTCCTTCTAGCGTAATAAAGCCGCCTTGTCGAAACCTTATCAGAGCCATAGTCATGCTGTCTACAAAATCATCGTGGTCTCCATTAGGAAACGCGGCGCATTCCTCCACAACTTCCTCGGCGAAACTCTTCTCAGGAGCCCACACCATGCCGGCTTCAAACAGAGGTGCAACCGTGTGCATTCGCGTCACCTTATCACGACCTTTGCCTGGTGTATAGTTCATAACTGGAATTCCTGCTCTTCGCATTTCATCCGTCAAAGGTGTACCACTGGCTTTCGCCTCCACAATCACCATGTCAGGTTCCCAATACTCATACTCTTCTCCTGCCGCTTCTTTAAGCTCTGGAAAATTCCAACGCCCACGCCGAGCGTCCATAAGTATAATATGATCAGGGCCACCGTCCTCTGGATTAAACACACCCCACGTTGTTATCGCACTGTAGTCAGCCGATTCCTTCTTACTAAACGCCGTATCGTAACTCTGTATAATGTACTTCACAGGAGGTATTTTCTCCTTTTCCCACAGATTCCACCACTCTTTTTTAACAATTGCACCCTCCGCAGCGGTCGGTTGTTGCTGCCATTGGGCGTTCCATTTGCCCACAGGAAGGGACGCTTTGACCGCTAAAAGGTCATCTTTACCCCAAAATTCAGGCCATAATGGGTCATTTGACGGCATAATCGCCGGAAACTCCACAACTTCCCATGTATCCGATAAAACGTCCGATCCTTGAGATTTTATCAATCGACCCGTTAAATCCTTCATGCCCCAACGGGTCATAACAACAATAATCGCTCCTCCAGGCTGTAAACGCTGTCGAGGACCAGATGTATACCACTCAAATGCGTTATCAAACGCAGATTCGCTCAACGCATCTTGCTCCGAGTGCGGATCATCAATAATAAACAAGTCTGCACCACGACCCGTGACCGCCGCACCCACACCAGCAGCGAAATATTCGCCCCCAGCTTCGGTTTCCCACCGTCCTGCCGCTTTACTATCCGCTTTTAACTCTGCTTTTGGAAAAACGTCCTTATATGCAGGGTCTTCAAGCAAATCTCGTACCTTACGGCCAAATCGAACAGCCAATTCCGTGTTGTGAGTGGCCTGAATAATCTTTAATTTCGGATTTCGACCCAAAAACCACGCTGGCATAAGGTAAGATGCAAACTCAGACTTGGAATGACGGGGCGGCATGTTCACAATCAGCCGTTTTAGCTTCCCTTGAGCAATTAATTCAAGCTTTTCAGCTATAACACGGTGATGACGACCCTCAATAAAGCCCTCATACACATGATGAACAAACGGCATGAACTTATCTCGTGCTTCTTCACGCACGGAAAGTCGAACTTGTGCCTGTTTTAAAGACAATATCTCCCGTAGGGCTTCTTCAGGTACACTATCTAGGTTCATCTAAGTGAAACTATCCCACCGTTTCTCGCTACAAAGACATTCGCATAAGGATCAGCAAACGGATTAACCTGATTTGCTCGAATGAAATCCATACTCGGAGCAGCATACGTATTTCCCGAATAAGGAACCAAACTCGGCTGTAAAAACGAAGGAACCTGAATGTTCGATGGAATAAACGGAACAAGCGGATCATAACCAACCGGATCATCTGAGTCGGGATCTGGGTCTGGGTCTACTGGATCAAGATCTACTGGATCAAGATCCACAGGGCCAGGGTCAACGGGATCAGAACCGCCGCCACCGCCATCACCGCCACCTTGATCACCACCGCCCGAAGCTCCTCCTCCAGAATCGTCATCACCTGCTGCACCGCCTCCACCACTGTCATCTCCTCCTGTTATTGGGTCATAGGTCACAGGATCGATGTTCGTGAATATATCTCCTTGACCCTCGTTTAAAGACGTATCATCTCCACCGCCACCAATGGCAACCGGAGTCGTTCCGTCATAGTACATTTGATCCTGACCCTCGCCCATGCCCTCGCCAAGTGTAACAACATCACCGCCAATAGCAGCTAAATCACCGGGAGATGAACCAAGCTCGTCATATGCTAAACCCTGATACCCATCAAGACCTTCAGATCCTGCAACAGTGACCGTTGGTCCACGACCACCTCGTTCACCCGTTAAAAACGTATCAAACCGACCTTGAAGCTCATCCATAAACCGAAGATTCGCATCGCCATCAAGACCACCTCCTGCGTATACCGCCTCTAAACGACGACGATTCCAATCCTCAAACCACTCTGAGTCATTCTCTTGAAGAAACTTTCCTGCTCCAAAACCGTAATTCGGACTGAATGGGTTGTCTCCAAGATCTGCACCAACAACCTCGCCCAGTACCGAGGACGGTAAAACTCCGCTCGTAAAACCACGGTCATCGGTTCCAACGGCCGCTGGACCTAAGGACGAACCGCCACCACCACGCAAAATAGCATCTTGATAAACATCATCAGAAGAACCACCGCCAACACTCGTTGGAATATTGTATCCAGAACCTCGACCAACCTCACCAAAGATATTAGGAGTTGTGTTATAGATTGCCGAATCAAAAACCTCCCCGTCTTCGTCATAGCCAAAATTATCTAAGCCAGCTGGTCTAGCCGGAGGAGCAGAAGAAGAAAGCACAGCACCAGGAGCCGTGATTCCTAAAAACTGCTTGCCCTGATCAACCAAATCCGTAATGCCACCGCCAACACTGCTTGCAAGATCCTTTAAATCACCGCCAAGCTGACCGCCTCTCGTAACCAAATCATCCTTCGCAGCGGCAAGAGAATTTTTAAATCTTTCAGCAGGATCTACGTTGTTTAAGGCCTGTACTGCATCCTCTAAGGAAAGATTCGGAAACATACGTTTTGCTTCCATGGAATACGGATCTGTACCTGCTTTTTTTGCTGCCCTATCCGCTTGATCCTGCTCAAACTGTTTATCTTCTTTTCCCTTTAGCCTATCTGCCTCTGCTGCACTGGCTTTATATTCTTGTTCCTTAATAGCTCTCTCTTCAGGACTTAATAAAATATTTTCTAAACCTTGTTTAAAAGCACCAGCCTCTGAAGTGCTACCTGAAGTTCTAAATAAATTTCTTCTACCAACACCTAAATCATCAATAGCATCAAGAAACTCATTTCGACCAACACCAAATTCAGCTAAAATATCCTTATCAAGTAAATTTGTACCGTCAGCAAATCTTATCGCTCTGTCATCATCAGAGCTTCTCGAAAAAGTAGATACACCAACTTCATCAATCTTATTTTGCAAGGCCTGTGCTACTTTCTGAATCGAAGTAAGTTCAGGTTCAGGAGGAAGAGCTCCAGCTCCAGCTCCAAAACCTAGTTGATCCCTAAGTTGCTGATTTGAGGCAGCCGTCTGATTCGCAAGAGCCATCAACTGATTAACAGAGTCTTGCTTTACATCATCCATGGAAGCAGAAGCAGGGGTTACTGGATCAAGGGCCGCGGTTACTGGATCAGCGGCAACAACAGGAGCAGCAGGAGTTACCGGATCAGCGGCAGGAGCCGTGTATTTAACTGTTTCTCCTGCCTCGTTCCTCGTATAACCAGTTGGAGAAACAACCGCGCCGTCAGGTTGTGTTACAAAACCATACTTCTCGATCAATATCTTAGCAACAGCTGGGGAATAGGACATCGAACCTCCAA
>Ga0098038_1000677_pt1 | contig 14845 bp, 13 predicted proteins | sample 5B_taG_FD_75051 | JGI IMG/M metagenome (GOLD analysis project Ga0098038, IMG submission 75051) | Marine viral communities from the Subarctic Pacific Ocean - 5B_ETSP_OMZ_AT15132_CsCl metaG | ecosystem: Environmental > Aquatic > Marine > Oceanic | place: Pacific Ocean | collected 2015-01-08 | reverse complement strand
TGGTTCATAAAGCTGAACGATGTCATAGTTCATACTTATAACATCCCGATGTTCTAGTATAGACAAATATGCTTTGGGACACTTTGGTTTGGCAGCCTGCTCTTCGCAGTAGTCAAACACATGCTGTAATGTGTAATCTTTATCTTCTGATAGGAACGGTATTCTTCTAGCCACGGTTGCTATCCCAACTCTGTCTGCACCAATAATGTTATCAGACTTGTCACCCGCTATGGCTTTAGCAATTGCAAAGTTGCAGGGGTGGATAGAAAAATCATCTAAAACTTTGTTTAAGGTATAGATCTGTTTCTGTGTTGGCCTAAACACAATGGTTGTATCGTCACACAGTTGCAAAAAGTCTTTGTCGTTTGATGCGATTACTTTTTGCCAGTCAGAATACTTTTGCTGCTGGCTAGCCCAAGCGATTACATCGTCAGCCTCTACATCCTCTAAACTAAGCTGATGTACGGGGAGGAGTTCTAGTAACTCTGTCAGCTTGATGATTTGCTGTAATTTATTCTCTGCTTCGTCTTCAGGCGAGATTTTATATTCTCTATTTAGTCTAGGTGGTTTTCTTCCTGCTTTATAACCCTTATAAATCTCTTTACGCTTACGTGAACCGTTAGCACCTTCCCAGGCAATAATAACTTCATCAGGTTTAGTTTGAATCATGATATTCTTTAGCGCATTCAAAAATCCGACAACACCGCCTACATGATTACCATTCAAGTCTAAACTTGGGTTGACAACATAGCATCGGAGGAAATTATTCATTCCATCAACAAGTAATAATCTTTTATGCGTCACGTCGTCCCTCTTCATATTCCATATCTGCTACTATGCCCCAAGCACGATCTCTCATGTTTTTAAGTGTAAATGCACAAATCTGACCGTCGTTCTCAATTGGAACAGCTATCTTTATTTTTTTTGGCATCTCCAACATAATAAAACCTTTCATTCATCTTCTCCAAAATATATTACGCCATGGTCATGTTCTGTAGTAAACACTGCCTTACGAAAACCATACTTGGCCAAATTTCTTTGACACATGCTACAGGGCAATGACAAACCTATTTGATCCAACCTGCCTTTACGAGCAATATACATTGTTGCCCCCTTGAGTTGATCTTTGTTCTTTACTTTTAATATTGCATCCATCTCTGCATGAATTGATTTACAGATTATCTCACCGTCGTCAGCCTCTACAACTGCATCTGGATGCGTCTTGATGCGATTGACACCAGAAGATAAAACCCTGCCACTCTTTACAATGATAGCAGCATGTCTGTGCTGTACACTGTAATCGGAGTTGGCAGAGTCTATCTTTCTGATGGCTGCTTTTAGAAACTTGTTCTCACGACACATTTTCTTCTACACTCTGCTCATATCCTATTATAAGCTCACTGTGTAGAATGTCAAGGAACCTTTGGCGAAACTCTTCTTCTTTGATTAGTTTATGATAATCCGCCTTTTGAAATTTCTTCTCGGTTCCATCAGTATACTTGAGTGTATACCAAGCTCCTGATCTTGGGCACAAATCCGAACCTCCCACAACCTTCAACCAAGAGTCCTCATCTCTGATACCAACATCACCGTTGGCCAAGTCAAACATAACGTTGAACTCACAGGTTCTATTTGGTGGTCCAAATCTATTCTTTACAATTTGTGCCGATGTTCTGTAACCAATCAATTGACCTTGGTCGTTAGTAATAATACCGTTAGCTTTGCCTGTATGCCGAGTCAACCAGATCCTAGCTGACGCCTGATAAGGAAGACCCTTGCCACCTGGCTCAACACGGGTATCTCCAAACATCTGACCAATATTAGTTTTCAACTGATTAGTAAGAACTAGAGCAATCTTTTGTTGCCCAATCATCTCAGTGATCTTACGCAGTCCACGAGAGATAATACGAGCAGACAAGCCAATCTGAGAGGTAGGATCATAACTACCTTCTACTTCTGCCTGCCCAGGGGTAGCTGCTACGCTATCCCAAACAATACAGACCAAACGATCAGGAGCCTTCTGCCGAACATTTGCGATTACATTCTCAATCGCTTGGAAAGTACTCTCTAACGTTTGTGTCTGTAGATACAGAAAATCCTTATCCGTTGTTAGTCCTAAGTTGGCCATCCAACGAGGATCGCTAGCATTCTCTGTGTCAATATAGATTGCAATGCCGCCCATCTTTTGACAGTTAGCTAGAATCTGTGTGGCAACCAAACTTTTACCACTTTGTGATTCTCCAGCGATAGTTGTAATCTTACCAACTGGAATACCACCACCTTCACGGTTTGCGATAACCAAGTCTAAAACTGTTGAGCCAGTAGGAATCCAAGTTTTTACTTCGGTTGGGTTCTCGCCATGTAAGTCATAAGCAATAGTATGCTTTGCTTGTTTGTTGAGAGAGCTTCTTAGTTCTGACACTAAACTTGATTTTGACATTTATATTCTACTCCATTTCCAAAAAGGAGAGGCACCTGTACCCCGTGCCTCCCTGCGGGCTGCCTGGTCAACTAGGCCAGCAGATCATCAAACGCTTGGTCAATATCAGATCCGTCGCTGGAAGTGTTATCGTTGGTACTAGCGGTTTGATTGCTGTACTTTACTGTGCCTTCACCTGTATCTTCAGAGGAGGCATTTAGAGTTTGATCAAGCAATAGTTGAGCTTGCTCTGTCGTAGTCTCTGGGAATACCTCTTCAAACTTAGGCATTGTATCCAAGAGCGTATCAATCTCTTTGTCAGTTTTGACTAACTTAGAAGCCTTGCGGAAAGGACGGATGTCAGTTGTAGGATACATCTGTCCTGCCTTCTTACCATACTCCAAACGCAAGTCTGTTCCTGTATGTGGGTCAGTGATATCGCCATATTCAGGATCAAGCACGATGTTCAACAAAGACTCGTAAGTGGTCTTTGAGAACCCCCAGAGTCGGACACCCTTATCTTCTTCGCCACGAACCACTACTGGTGCGAACACTCGCATACGAGGGAAGAACTCACGGGCTTCCTGCTTAGAGGCCTCGGTGCCTTCATTCCAAAGCTGATTACCAAACTCAGCGATTGGATCTGTGCGCCCGAAGGTGCGAGGGCTAATCATGGTTGTGTTACCATCTGCCCCCATGCGATAGTGGAACAAGTAATCACGGAAGGGATCACCGTCCTTTGGGCAAACAATACGGATGTTGTTAATACCCTCTTCTGGTTTCCAAAAAGTGTCGTTGTTACCACCGCCACCTTTCGTAGTCAAGGCAGAGTGCTTCTGCCGCATCTTATCTAGATCAATACCCATTGTATTCTCCTTTGCTGGTTAGTTGACCTGTATACAATCTACCACAGATTGTACGTTGTGTAGAGTCTTTTTAATTGTTTTTTTGATTTTACTGGCTTTGCAGTTATTTGTGATATTCTTTTTCTTCAATAAGCTGACGGACTGCTTTGAGCCTGAAGATGAAGTAGAAAAGCGCAAAGACATAGCCGAAAGTAAACCCGTTTATTTGTAATAATACTATGTCATGTAATGCGCAAGCTGTCAAGAAAATAATTGCAAAATAATATCCGCTGATAAACATTAGTGCTTTCTTGGTTAGTTTGTTATCTTCCATATAATAAATATACTACAAGATTATATCTTTGTCAAATTTCAATCTCTAATATTTTTTGCAATTCAAGCTGTAGCGTTTTAAGCTGGCCAGCCTGAGACATAATAATGGTGCCTCTGTGTGCTTCCCAATCTAACTTAAGATCCCTGCCTCTTTTACCATTGTGCTCTTTCTCTAGCGCCAGATTAAGACCGTTTATTGTGTAGAGAGTATTTGTTTTCTTTTTTCTATGCACTCTAATCGTATAGAAGGACTCTTTTATTTTAGTTTGTCCCTCGTAGTTTGTATTATACGTGATAACTTTCTTCTCAGGATTATCTTTCTCTGCCAGCACGAAAATGTATTTATTTGTGAACTCAACATTGTTGATGATCTCATTAATTATATCCATTTCTTCGTCGTCATTAGTGGCATACACAAACGACGCCAATAGGATACCTTGTTTTCTTTGCTTCAAATCACGTACTCCGCATATCTCTACAGTAGTTTAATTAGTTGCTAATATGCGGAATATCAGTTAAATGAACAAAGTACCTGTGGGTTTGATCGCCAGAAAGTGAGAAAGCCTTAAAGAAAGAGTTGTTTTCCCGTTGATTCAGGGCAATTTGATGTTCTTTAATGTTCTTCAACTCTTGAGTATTGAAGTCCTCTTCAGGTATACCATAATAGTATATTCTTTCTTTTATGTTCCCTAGGTCAAACAACGAGTGTTCTTCTCTGTTTTCATCAAAGTAGCCAACCGTGCCTATCCGAACTGCGACTTTAGAGGACTCATAATTTGACCTAACAGGGGTTGTGTGATCAAAGTAAATCAACATACTAAACATGCCAAACAACAATTCAGCGGTCTTATCTTCTATTTCATTGAGAGCAACATTCTCTACATGCTTTTCTATTTCCTCGGCCGATACAACATAGAACCTCTCAAACAATCCTGAGCGAGTCATCTCCTGCAAGACTCCAAGTGTTATCTTGTTGTTAGTAGCTTCTGTGATAGTGCTGAAAGATAAGTCTGGGCATATGTGGAGGAACGAGATCTTGCACTTACTAATCTTCTGCCCCAGCAATAGAAGACAGCCATTTAGCGAATCTGCACCGTCAGTTATTATTAATACTTCCTCTCCCTTACGGAATCTCCTGGCTATCGCACTAAACTTCTTTACATCTACCTTTTTTTCACACTCTTCCATATTAGAGAAAGCCCCTAGGCTTTCCTCGTTCAATAGGGTAACATCATACTGCGGTAGATCATCAAAACGATTAGCAACAGAGCAACCTATTTTTCCTACGCCTATCACTCTAAACACTTATTTTTGTCTTCCTCATATCTTTAAAGTTTTTCCCTATACCAACATTGACTGAATATTTGCCAAAACGGGTTTGGCTCATAACCTTTGCCATCTGCTCTATCATATCCTTGTCCTCTAATTTTAGGTCAATGATGATAGCATCATGCAAAACAAAAGCTACTTCACTAGATTTGTTGCGCAACATGGACCACACTTTTACAAATTGCTCATAGCATAGATCAGCGGTTGTAGATTGTATCAAATAGTTGATAAAAAGCCGATCGCTGCACTCAAGCTTTCTTCCATGTGGAGTTAGTACTAACCCATCATCAAAATACTTTCTTTTAAGTTGCCTGGTATCATAAGCCAGTCCAAGCGGTCTAGACCACTCTTTTAAATCATCAGACCTTGATCCATATAACCAAGAAAAGAACAGCACCTTTGCATCCTCTCTACTAACACGATCATTGAATACATTGTGTACATTCCAGTCATGCACATCGCCATCAGGCTGAACCTTACCCGACAAGGCTAGTAATGTTCTTAATTCTGCTCCGTTGAAATCTAATTCTACCAACATATCATTCTTAGGAGTTATCACATCTCTGTGCTCTTTCTTCAGAGTAAACAAAGGGAATGATCGCTTGGTTGTTGCTAAGCGTCCTGTTCTGGTAGTAAAGAGATTGTATTTTACTTTTGTTTTACGATTGTTAACCTTTTCAAGCAGCACTCTAGCAGATGGATCATTAGCCTTAGACTGTAATGCATCATCATCAATCTGAACATCGTAGTGCTCTATGTCCCGTAGCATCTCTGTTGTGGCCAACAGGTGCCTGTAGTTGATTGGCTTTTTGTAGCTTGATATCACCCAGTCGCTGATAAGGTTTTTCGCATGACAGAATTGTTTTAGAAAGGTGGGTGGTATCATGTCAAACATACAATAAGCGGAGGAGGATAAGCCAGCAGTTCTATTAGCTTTGATGAAAGCCTTGATGCGTTGCTGTGCCAGTTCCCAATCATCTCGTAGGTGGTCTGGGCAACACTCATCAATAGTTTTACCTAGCGCATATATCTCTGCATATTCTACCCCCCTATACCCTTGCATGAATGGGGTGTACCTCCAGCTTCTGGTCAGATCTTGCGGAAAGTCATCTAAATCAAAATACAATTCGCTGTCAAAATAAATACCAACGCATTGTCTCTTATCGTCTAGTGTCTGAAATAACATGTGTGTAGCCTATCACAAATTTTATCTTTTGTTTATTATAATGCGATCCCTAAAATTTCTTCCTCAAACAGTGCGATCGTTTGCAAATATGCTCTTCGGGGATCTGTATCTCCGCCAGAGGCCTTATATACATCATACAGGAACCTCAAGTTTTTAGAGTGAACTGAAGAAGGTATCTCGTTAAAGGTAACGAATCCAGGGACTCTGGCTGTAGAGTCAAAATAAGAATTCCTCTCAAACATCCTTAGATAATAGTAAGACCTAATAGACCACTTATATTTATACTCACCCACACTCAAGTCCATAACATCATCTGATGTTTCTTGCCTGGCTGTTACAACATCTATGATGCTACAGGTTTTTCGTGATGGAATCCTTATATCAAAATGCAGAGGGTTTCTCTCAACATAAGAATCATACATATCTTTTAAATACACTGCATGTATCACCATGTCAAGCTCATTTGATTTAGTATACAGGGTGTCATGAACAAAGTCAACAAAATTTTCCTCTCCTGGGTCAATGCCTCTTGCTAAGGCGTATCTTTTGGTTGCCGCAGAGTTTAGATTACATATCAGTCTCCATGGGGCATTACGATCTATCATAAAACCGTGCTGCTTAGCTAAATCAGCGAAGAAAAAGAAATTACCATCGGATATGTACTTGCTTGTCTTTAAAAAGTCCTCCGAATAGTCGGCTTTTGCTAAATCTATGACTAAACCACTAACATATGGCGTACAATAAGAACTTTCTATAAATCCAGTGCGTGTTGTTGGCACTATAACAGAACTCTGCTTTAGAAAAGAACCAAACACCTCTAAGAATCCTTTATAATTGACACACTTTCTTTGATTTTTTTTATCTTCCATGAAGACTTCAACAAACGGCGAGTATACAAACTTTTTAATGTAATTGTCATACATTCTGTTGACGCTAGACCACCCTTTGTGTGCAACTATGTTAGAATAAGGCCCACTTGGGAAAGCTCGTTGCTCCTGTATGCACTCAGTCATCTTATTAACCAAGTCAGCAAAAGCATCTGCTACAAAATTCAGCGCAAAGACTGCCTCATTCTTCTTTGTAAACGTTAATGCATCTAAGGCGCTCTCTTTAGGCACTATCGCTTCACCTTTTCGGTTGACTCGTCCATACAAATAAAACTCATCCCAAAATGAAAAAGAATTGTCTATGAGATCCTCAGTGAAAATTTCTTCATAATATATTTTTTTCTGTTTAAATGCCTCTTGTGGACCCATATCATTTGAGCCAAATGATACCTTTTTGTCATCTGATAGATCTCTTGGCATTGTTTATTTCCTCTGCTTCTTGCGCCTTGGTTTAGGCGCTAATGCATATGACTGCCAAATACATTTAAGTTTTGTTGTAAACATGGTGCCATCAAAGCTATGTTCAACTGATCCAATCGCATAATACCCACCAAGTCCAAGATCTCTAGCTGATCCCCTCAAGGCAAAGTCTGCATCTATGTATACCGTTTGCGATTGATAAAACATTGGACAACCCATCAAGGTCACCTCTGCATTTTGTGGGACAATCGGAAATTGCGATGATCCTTCTATAACGTTCATACTCTTAATATAGGGATTATTTTGTTCGCTAAAAGAAATCTTCATTAGAGGCCCATTAGCAGCACCAACAACTAAATGATAAATACCTAACTCTTCATCCAGTTTTCTATCTCCAGCGCTATTTGGTTCCACACCCCTCATGGTAACAAAGAGCATACGGTTATGATCTTCCGCCTTAGCTATCTGGCTTTCTACAAAAGCAGCAGTTGTAGCTTTCGGATTGAAGTGTTTATACCTTAGATTTGGGCTAAGATTAAATATCTTGCCAGGTCTAGATACTGGGACAAGGTTAGGAACGTATGTCTGCACCACTTCAGATCTTGAAAGTGCTTGTGTCACAATACTAGCAACATACTCTAACAACTTCTCTGTGAAGTCAGATATTGTCATTGACTTTATTTGAGGTCTTATAATCTTATTATAAAAGAAGGCATTAAACAAATTTAGGTAAATTGGCATATCGGCTAGACAGTAACGGTGTTCTTTTTTATCTGGACCTGGTAAGCTAATGCTATCAAAAATCATTCTGAAAGTCGGACCTTTTTTGCTGTTTCTGTTCGCAACCGCTAAATCAGTGTTGTGGAAAGCAACATCTATGATATCACCCAAGCGAACAAAATTAATGGTTTCACGGTTCGTCTTATTGTCCTTATCATAACCCACCACAAACGGATTGTTTTCTTCGCCCTTAATCTTCTCTGCTTTACCTTGGCGCTCAGCTTCAAACCTTGCCTTTATTTTAGAGTTTACTGCTCTTGAGTTAGCAGGAGTAACACTGCCAATTCCTTCCCTGGATGAAAAAGTTTTAGGCACATAAGTAGACCCATCAGAGGTTGCCTCTAGGAATCCAAGATCTTTTTTATCAACCGAGATTGTCTTTATCTTGCCGTCCGCCTCTAGTGCCTCAAAGAAGTTCTTATGCTTAATGCGTATCAAATCTTTTTGACATCTAGCGTATATCTCGTTAACTAGCCTAGATTGCTGGGTAAGCTTTTTGAGGCCGTGTGGATCTTTGTTGGCATCTTTTTTGTTGCTTTTTTTCTTATCATTTTTAGCAGTCAATTCTGCTAGTCTCAAACGTAACCTAGCAAGCTCTTTCTCAGCTAAAAGAGCATCAAAATCTACTGCATACTTAAACACGGCAGGATCTAATGGTGGGTCAGCATTCGCCGTAGATCTCATCTTTCTATCAACATATTTTCTTAGGTAATCAAAGTAAGTGCTTTTAGGAAATTCATCAAGCTTAGCCTTGATTTCCTTAAGATTGTTTGTGCCAAACAAAGCTTCGCCAGTGACTCTTGTTTTTAGTACCCGATTTGTTAGCTTTAGTTTGTTAGAGTTAAATATTTTGCCAGTCTTTGTTTGACCCTTTACTAGATAAGTGTTCCTGAATATGTCTGCCTCTTCAGAAGCGCCGCCTGTGTCATCAACATACCCATTCAAGTCAATGTCCAGAGTAAGCTCGCCCTGCTCTCCAAAACTCATGGTGTGCTTGGATACATTTAATATAAAGGTAACTCGGTTCTTTTTCAAAAAATCATAAAACTTTCTTGATTTAGGATCTTTTTTCTTTGTTGCTGCTGCGTCTGAACCTTCAGGAGTCGCCCACCCTAAGATAGCTTTTAACGATGGCGGCGCTGCGCCTTTTGAATTGAAAGATTTAGCATTTTTATTTTTGTCATTTCTATCCTTTAAGAATTGCTCGGTTGCTTTTATTTTCTTGCGGATTGCTTCAATCTTATTCTCTTTTCTTTCATCGGGATCAATAGCTCCTCCACCTCTTTTTATTATCTCAATAAAATCTCTATATGGCCCGTGTATTAGATCGCCAGGACTTCTGAAAAACAGTTGCATCTTACCTGTGATAGCCCTAAGCCCATAACGATCGTTAATGCTTATATTGAATGATTTTAGTCCTGCTGCTACATTTTCAGATTGCATCCTAAACATCATGCTTGTTGTTACTGGGCGACGCTCAAACCTTGAACTCCGATCGTACATATCAACTGTTGTTTTACCATGAAAGTGAACCTCAATATCTTTTTTATCCCCGCCTTGAACTAAAAATAATCTTAACTGAGGTATGATGGAGGATATCTGTGCTGGTGTTGCATTTAAATACGCATCTGTGTTAGAAAGAGCCAGAACTCGGGTGATAAGTTGCCCTGGCTGCATCTCAGTTGGCACAATGTGCATATAATTGCCACCCTTAATACCCAGCGCATCGTAATTTCTTTTTTTCTTTAGCTGAAGAAGATGTGCGTTTGCTAACAAAAAATTCTGTATGTTAGCACGCCTATTCTGACTCTCAGTTACGGAATTATCTGACGACATGTTTTATACCTTTATTATCCTTAATACTCTTTCTATTGGAGTTGGCACAGAGATAATATCTCCTATCTTGAAATGTGCATCTGTTGGCTTCTGATTAAAGAATGCTATCACCCACCACAAAGAAGGATCACCGTAAAACTGATCCGCTAATTTAAATAAGCGTGTGCCTGTGCTCCATGTAAGTGTCACTATATCAAGATCTTCTATTTCTTCTGGTGTTGGGTAAACCAGTTCGGGTGTCTCATAGTGAGATAGATTTTCTAGATCTTTGCCTTTATAGAATTGCCTTCTATATTGCTCATCGTCGTTAAGTATAATATCTCGCTCTGTGTATCTTCGGTATGCCATACTAACTCCTATGTGTTACTTTGGGATTTATTAATCTTATTTTCAGCAGCTTTTTTCTGCTGGGTTGGTTTCTCCGCAGCGGTCTGAGTGACCTTTGATGTTTGACCTACTGAAAGCTCACGATCATAAGGAAACTCGTTCTTGTCACCTCGCCACTTCCAAGCTAAGCCATCCTTATACCAACCAAGCTCGTGCTCATGAAGAACAGTAAAGGCTAAGTTTACAGTATATTTTTTTGGGTACATGTTACCATCTTTATCCGTGACAAATCCTGCTTGAAAGTCAGGCGCATTCTGCACTGTATTAACGTACCCAAGCAATCCTTTATTGGTTGCATTTGATTTGATTAGATTAGTAAATGAAATTCTTATGAGTGGTGGAGCTTGGATTGTTGTGACACTCGCCTCTGGCCCACCCTCATAACTTGGATATAAAAAGCTCTGTAGAGTAGATAACTTCTCTAAGTTTTTCTTAGCGTCAAGATCGCTGGATGCCATTACGTCAAATGAAAAGTTTATTGATCTTTTTGTGCTCTGATAGCTAACAATATCATCCATTCTTCCATATACTGCTGTACCCTGGAAATTAGCTGTGAAACTATCGTCATAAGTTTGCATCGCACCAGGGAAAGAAACAGACTTATTTGTTGGTACATGAGTAAAGCCAATGTCGTATTTAGCATGTACAGAAATTGCTGGGTCGGTTGAGGCTTCTTGTGGCACGCCAACTGGTCGTGCTTTTTCTTCTACATCTCTCTTAGATCCCTCTTCAGCTTGTTTCTTAGCTGGAGCATTGGTTCCACCGCCCGTCATTACCCTGTATCTTGCCATCTATTAGCCTCCTAATTTCCTAGAACTGTATTGTACTGACCATCAAGCAAATCAACAACTGTTTTACCCATTTCGTTACCATCTACATTAAACACAATAGTTGCTTGTTGTGCGCCACCAGTGCCGCCGCCAGAGGCTGCCATGGGTTGAACCATCGCACCTTGTGAAGTAACGGTCACACGCTCTATGTTTGGCACGCCTGGTGTTATTGGGTCACCAACAATTGCTGAAGCGCCTGGCTTGATAAGACCACCCTTAGCCATGAGCGGTTCTGTCGTCATCGCATCCATTACAGTATTCGCACCTGTAACGTTCAATACTCCCTGCACGGCTGTGCCCTGTATAGTTTGGACAGCCCCAGACGTGCCAGCCTTTATAGTGGCTTCTGCGGCCTTTGCTCCTGCCTTAGCAGCGTCATCTGCTGGTCCAAGCAAAAAATTAGCGACTGGATTATTTCTGATCTTTTCCATAAAGGCAGCAATTTTGCCTTGGATCTTGGCTATAAAATTCTTAATTGGTGTTATTATATTGCGGTTAATAAACCTACCTACAGCTATAAATGGTTTTGCTATGGCGGCTGCAACCCCGCCAAACTTTTCTTTTAGAAAATTCACTGCGCCGCCAACCGTGTCTTTTACTTTTGCGAATGCGCCGACTGCCATGTCTTTTGCTTTTGTGAATGCACCAACTGCCATCTCTTTCGCTTTTGTAAACGCACTAACAGCCGTGTCTTTTATTTTTGTAAATGGAGCAGTAACAGACTTAACACTGTCTTTCGCCTTAGCAGTAAATCCACCTATAAAATCACCTATTCTCCCAAAGGTCTCCTTAACAGGGCCTGATACCCTTTGAAATAGACCAGTAATTGACTTGCCTGCTCCTTTGAACAGATTAATAACAAAACCACCAAACATCTTAAACGGCTTAATTAAAATACCTAGAACCTTAAGTGGCGCAAAGAAAGTAATAGCCAATTGGAATGCGCCTACTATGTTTTGTAATATTCCTTTACCTATACTCTTAAACCCACCTATGATCCGATCAATATCTAGGGTAAATATACCCATAAATATTTCCTTGACGCCGAGCAGTGTGTTTCCCAAGCCCTTAAACAGGTTTATAACACCATAAATAGGTGTCATCAGGAAGTCTATGAACGCACGACCAATAAAGCCAATTATTGGCAGTACAGCGTTGGCGACCTGTAAGAACATCTTAAATCCACTAACCATAAAACTAACTGCTCTGACCGCAGCAGGCAATATCATATTAGCAAATTTCTCAAATGGGCCACCCTCGGCAAAGGTTTCCGTTATAACTTTCTGTATCTTTTCAAAGACGCCATCCTTCTGTAGTCTAGCTGTAATCTTATCAAAGATAGCTTTTGCACGATCAGCCGCACTCATTGCGGATTTGGATAGATCTTGTAGAGCCTGTTGACTTTCAGTTAGGACAGCGCCGTCGCCCATCATCCTATCTAAGACACCTATATCCGTACCCATGATATCTGCCATAGCTTTCTTTTCAAGTCTGGATAAATCACTGAATGATTTACCTGTTGCCTCTAGTGAGTCTCGCAACATCATAAATCTTTCTTCAGGTGTTTCAGCCCTCATCATAGCTAACATATCTACTTGAGTTCCAAACTGTGCGTTTAGTCTACCAACTATATCTGCTGCGCCTTCAACTGTATCAAACTTATCAAAGATATCTAAGACATTACCAACAGATACGCCAAACTTTGCAGCTATCTTTTGTGTATCCATGAAAACATCAGCAGCTTTATCACCAAATTGTAAAATACCATCACCAGCTTGATTAAAATCACTTACCAAAGATGCTACAGATTTACCAGTTGTCTTGCTCAGTCCAGCTAACCTATCTCCGAAATCGGCGACCTGATCAGAATTCATTCTCAGGTTTCTAGATAGTGTTGCCTGGAGTTCACCAAATGCTGCGCCGTCAACTCCAAGTTTACTAAAAGCACCAGCAGTCTTTAATATTTCTTTTCTGGCGTCCTCCGACTCAAACCTAAACGTTGAGGTTGAACTGCCTAAGCCCTGTAAGAAACCCGCTGCTTCTTTGGCACCCATACCAAATTGTGCAAATTCTACCTGAGCGTCCCCAAGAGAAGTTACTATGTTTCCTAAGCCTTGTTTATTAAGATCGGCTACAGCCTGGTCAAAGTCTTGAACCCCTTGATAGATATCTCCTTTAAGTTTGCTGAACATCCCCGTAAATGAAAACAATTGTTTTGAAAGTCCTGAAACGCCTGTTGTGCTCTCTATAAAAGTAGCCATCTCGCCTTTGGCAGCTTTTATAGCGTCTATTAAGAAGCCTTTCATCTTCGCTGCGGTTTCGCCAGCCTTATTAAAAAGTTCCTGGGCTTTGTTAGCGTTATCTACTTCTCCCTGGGCCATTTTAGCTGACTCTTTGTCAAGCAACAATTGTTGCTTTTGAGCAGCCAGGTTAAGTTGTAGTCGCTTCCCTTGTTTTAAAAATTCCTGAGATACCTCTTCACCAGATTCCTCCGCTTCTTTTAGAAGCTCAAGAAATGCCTTAAACTCTCCTGCTGTTTTCTTGGTATTTTCAATTGACATCTTCTCAAGTTTTTGTTTCTTCTCTAGATCTTTATTAAGATCCTTTATGGTCTCTGAGAATTGCTTTGCAGCTTCGGCTTGGGCAGCACTAATTGCGTCGCCTATTACACTCTCACCAGGCTTTTTAGATTTGTCCTTATCGCCCGCAGATCCACCACCTGCCTCAACTGCCTTAATCAAGCGCTCTATAGCGCCAGTTAAGTTTTGTATAGTTTTATCATCGGCTGCCATCTATAGCACCTCTACTTGATAGGCCACTCAATACCTGTTTCACGCTCAAACAACTTAATTTGACGTTGGAGCTTGACTCTGTTTTTGTAAGTGAGTGGACTATCTAATCCATATTTTTTAATTCCATCAATGTAACGCTTTTCTGCGGTGAGCGCACCAGTAAAGCGCATAACCTCTAATTTGTTACCACGGACCTTGACGGGTATAGTCTGACCTTTAAACATCTTCTCTAACAAGTATTGTACCCATGCTGCAAAGATGTTTAGAACACTTTCATTTAGTTCTCCACGTCGCTTTGCACCAAGATCTATAACTGTATTTTCAAAATCCATAATATAACACCCCATCTTATTTAGTAAATAGTTTGCTTTATATAAAACAAAAGAGGAGTTTTACCTCCCCTTTGTCTGCTCCTTCATAGCTTCGTTCTCTTGCTTAATTTGATCTGCTAGTCTTTGCAGAAACCACCTCCTTAAACGTACTGGTAGGTTGTATGCTTCTACGAAGCTCCATCCCCCATGGTACTTGAGCAGAAAAAACTCTTCATAGACACTTTGGCTATACTTTTGCGTCAGGCCAAAAAAAGCCCGCCGTAAGGGGCACCTCCATTTCGGTGCTATGGTCACAGTTAGAGCACTCAAAGTCTGTAACCAACTCAACGTTAGGAACGGCTGAGCCATATATTTTCCGTAGATACCTAGAGTCATATGCAGGCATATTCTGAACAAATGACTTTATAAAAGACTGATCTGTGTTTCCATTCAGGGATTCAATAAAAGAAAGCATTTGTGATGTTAGCTC
>Ga0098038_1000676_pt1 | contig 14849 bp, 16 predicted proteins | sample 5B_taG_FD_75051 | JGI IMG/M metagenome (GOLD analysis project Ga0098038, IMG submission 75051) | Marine viral communities from the Subarctic Pacific Ocean - 5B_ETSP_OMZ_AT15132_CsCl metaG | ecosystem: Environmental > Aquatic > Marine > Oceanic | place: Pacific Ocean | collected 2015-01-08 | reverse complement strand
TGGTTATATGCTTTGGAGCACGAAATTAAGACTACATACGGTACTCCTATTTCATATCTTTCAATTTGGGACGATCTCCCATATCCAATGTGGAACGCCCCATTTTACGGCAGTTGCGACATGATTATGGGAATCAGTAAGCAGTCAGACAATATACACAGAGAAGTGCTTAAACAGAATGGATTTGAGGTATATGACTACGATTCTATAGAAAAAGATCAAAAAGGCATAATTACCGGGTATGTACCACATGGATTAGACGGAAACGTATATACACCATTAGCAAAAGATGACTCTAGATATCTAGAAATGCACAAGCAAATAAAGGAAGCAAATGGAGCCGATTTTGTTGTATTTTGGAATAACCGAAACATCAGAAGAAAACAACCAGGAGATGTGATACTTGCATTTAAAATGTTTAATGACAAGTTAACTGCAGAACAACGAAACAAAACAATGTTGCTTATGCACACAACAGCCGTGGACGGCAATGGTACAGATTTAAGAGCTGTAGCAAAAAACGTTGCTCCGGATTGTAAAATAGTATTTTCAGAATCTAAACTTTCCATACAAGATCTTAATGCAATGTATAACGTTGCAGATGTAGTTGTGAATATAGCCAGCAATGAAGGTTGGGGACTAAGTAGCACAGAAGCAATGCTAGCAGGGACACCTATCATAAACAATGTTACCGGAGGTCTTCAAGATCAATGTGGATTTATTGATGATGATGACCCAAATGGAGGATGGATTAGATTTGATGGAGAGTTTCCAACTAACCATATGGGTAAATTCAAAACACACGGCGTTTGGGCTAAACCAGTATTTCCGAGTAATAGATCATTGCAAGGAAGTGTGCCTACGCCATATATATTCGATGATCGTTGCCAACCAGAAGATGTAGCAGATGCTATGCATTATTGGTGGGATATGAATTCGTCGCGTCGAGATGAAATGGGCGAGGCAGGCAGAAATTTTTGTTTGTTTAAAGGATTAACCGCAAAACAAATGGCAGATAAAATTATCGAAATGACTGATTTGCTAATTAGTCAACCAATGACACGACCAAGATACACATTTAATAAAGTTGAAGAAAAACAATACGAAAACATAGGAATAGCATAATGAGAAAAGTAGTTATATCATCACCAGTAGCAACACAATCTGGTTACGGACATCACGCCCGGGAAGTTATTAAACAATTTATGGACAAGAAAAAAGATGAATGGGATATCAATCTGCTTTCAATGCCATGGGGCAATACTCCATTTACGTATCCTATACCTAATGCGTGGAGACAAAAATTTATAGGACTACCACTACAAACTAAACCAGACATCTGGGTACAAATAACTGTGCCTAATGAATTCCAAGCAGTTGGTCAATACAATATAGGAGTCACAGCAGGGACGGAAGGCAGTGTATGCAACCCAGAATGGATTGATAGAATCAATCAAATGCAGATAACTATTGTTCCAAGTGAATTTACTAAAAAGACATTTGAAGATACTGCAGAAAAGCATGGTAAAACTATAACTACTAATTTGCAAGTAATATCTGAATATTTTGATGATAAAATATATAATAGTAACAACGTAACCACTACAGTACCAGCATTAGATACAATCAAAGAGAAAGAAGCATTCTTAATGTGTGGACATTGGCTACAAGGTCAACTTGGAGAAGATCGAAAAAATATTAGTGGTGCGTTGCATTGTTTTTTTAATACATTTAAAGATAAAAAGAATAAACCTGCATTGGTGTTAAAAACAAGTGGTGCTACTTATAGTGTTACAGATCGTTGGGAAATAGAAAATAAAATAAATCAAACCATGGATCAATTTGGTGCAGATAAAAGAAAATTACCTAATGTATATTTACTACATGGTGATTTAACAAATGCAGAAATGAATGCATTGTATAATCACAACAAGATTAAAGCCATGATTAGTTTTACAAAAGCAGAAGGGTTTGGAAGACCGTTATTAGAATTTTCAACAACAGGTAAACCTATTATTGTTCCACATTATTCGGGTCAGGCAGATTTCTTGAAAAAAGAATTCATATGTGCATTACCAGGAACTATGACTAACATACATGAATCTGCAGCAAATGACTTTCTATTAAAAGAAGCTCAATGGTTTACAGTTGATTATGGATATGCTAGTAAAATGTTAGTAGACGTTCTTAAAAATTATAAACGTTGGAAACAATTGGCAACTCGTCAACGATATTTTGTTAATAGCAATTTTACAGAATCAGCTGTGTCTAAACAATATGATTTGTTACTAGACTTAATTGACAATGGTACCGATAGTATACCAGAACAAGTAGAATTAAAACTTCCTAAATTAAAACTTCCAAAACTTCAAAAAGTATAGGATATATAACATAAATTTATTATAATATATTATGACACATAAAGAAACAGAATTATTAAAAATAGAAAGAAGTAAATTGATTACTGGTATTAATATTAATATAGTATTAAATTCAGATCTAGATGACTATTATGTAAACATAGGTAAAACAAAATACTTTAATTTTGGTGAAGCACTCGCATTGTTAAACGATTTAGAAAAACACGCTCAATGAAAATAAGTTACGCTATAACAGTATGCAACGAGTTTATAGAAATACAACGATTAGTTAATTTCTTAATTGCTAATAAACAATCTAAAGACGAAATAATTATTCTTTATGATGAACAGAATGGAGATCCGGAAATAGAGTCATACTTACGATCACATTCTGTTAATGGTGAATTCAATTGGCATAAGGGGAAGTTTAACAATCATTTTGCAGATTGGAAAAATAAACTTACATCACATTGCAATGGAGATTATATTTTTCAAATTGATGCTGACGAAATGATATCTCCATATATGATTGATAATCTGTCAATGGTATTGCAATACAACAATGTCGATGTTGTTAAAATACCAAGAATAAATACAGTCGATGGTTTAACTCAACAACATATCGACAAATGGAATTGGGGTGTTAATGAACATGGCTGGGTAAATTTTCCTGATTACCAATGGAGAGTATATAAAAATAATGGTAAAATTAAATGGAAGAACAAAGTACATGAAGTACTAGAAGGATATCATACGATGAGTTATCTTCCAACAGAAGAACCATGGTGTTTGCGACATGACAAAACAATTGATCGTCAAGAGCAACAAAATGAAATGTATAGTAAATTATGAAAAATCTAAAATCAACGGTTAACGAACAAGGAGAAACGGTAACACAAATTATACATTTTAAAAATGGAATTAAAAGAACATATCATGGTATTTTATCTGAAAGTATTAAACAAGGACAGTTTACAAAAATGAAATGTAAAGATGGAACCATGATAATGATAAACGATATTAATGTTTTATGTATAGAAGTGTTTAAGGAAGACAATTGAATAAATTTATCATAATAATGCCATGTTATAATGTTGCAGATTGGGTAGCATTAAATATTCAATTAACAAAACAACAATCATATTCTAATTTTGAATGTCACATTATCAATGACGGTTCAACTGACGACTCCGAAAAAATAATATTGGAAAATATAAAAGGAGATTCTAGATTTTTTTATTATAAAAACAACACAAATACTGGTAGTTCATTGTATAGTTATTATACAACGTTTCATAAAATTAATCCAGCTGATCAAGATATTGTTATTTGGTTAGATGGTGATGATTGGTTTTCTTCTGTATTTGTTTTACAATATTTAGATCAGTATTATAATGCTACAAAATGTTGGATGACATATGGTACATATCAAATGTTTCCGTCAGGGCAAGACGGATCACATCATTGTGTAGAGATTCCAAGTGAAATTCATAAAACACATTCATATAGAAAATGGATACATGTTTATTCTCACTTACGAACTCATAGAGCGTTTTTATTTAAACAATTACAAGAGTCAGATTTAATTGATAGTAGATCAGGGAAGTTTTACACAGAAGCAACTGATTGTGCTTATTTATTTTCATTAGCAGAATTATGCGGGTCTGAACACCGAATTAAATGTATATCAGATATTTTATTAATCTTAAATAGAAATAATCCAAATCAAGCTGCTGGTAATTTACAAAAACAAAAAACTACAGAACAACATATTAGATCGTTACCCGTAAAAAAACAATTAGATAATGAACTTTGACATAATTGCATATATTAAACCTAATCATGATTTTGACACATTCAAACAATCATTAGACAATGTACAGAAAAGTAAATATATTAACAAAATTTATATTTCATTTGTAGAAAAGTTAAATAGTAAATTTATTAATGAATTAAATCGATACGAAAACATTATATGGAAAGATGGAGTTGATATCTTTTGGGCAAAAGAAATATTATCATTAGTTAATAAAAGCAACTCTGAATGTATATATACATGGGAAGAAGATTCATTTATATATAACATAGATCAATTTGATAAAACATTTAAAAATTTTGTCATTAATGATGTTGATCATATGCTTACATTAGATAAAAAATGGATAGATCGCGGTAAATTTTTATTAAATCAGAATTTAGCAGTACAACAAGATGAATTTATTTATTTCAATTGGGGAACATATTATGCTAAATATTGCAGAGAAAATTCTAATAATAGTACCGTTAACGGAGCATACCCAGTAACTGTTGGATCTATGTTTTCAAAAAAATTATTGATTTCGCTATTAAATTCATTATTAGAATCAACATATTGGACAGATATAACTAATGGCAATTTTAATCATTTTCATCAGAATCCAAAGTTACCACATAGTTTTGAAGTATTTCCTGGATTTTGGTGGCCTGGAAAAAATAATGGATATGGTAATATTAGTTATAGTACTGTTGTATCTACTGTACAGTTTGCACAAGAGTTAGGTGGTAGGTTGATTGATAAAATAAATACATGTAAACGAGATACAATTAATATTGTAGGATATAATGATTGGTATACACAAAAACCATGGTGTAGAGAAGAAATTAATGTAAATGATTTTGATGTCATATATGATCAAAATAAATCAGATATAACTTATTATATAAAAGATGGAATATATAAAATAAATGATAATATTGATTCAAACATTAATATTGCGTTATTAACAGAATGTAGATTAATGGACCCGGTAAGGTATAAATTTATCGAAGATAATCATGAACGATTTGATTATATTGTAACATATGACGATCAATTAATTGATAAATTTAAAGAAAAAGTTATAATAACTCCATATGGAGGAACATGGATATGGCCTATAGAAAAACAAACTATCTATAATAAAAACAAAATTTGCTCTTATATATGTTCAAATAAAAATTTTACTAAGGATCAGATAATGAGAATTAATATACTTAATTATTTTTATCAAAACCCACATTCGAATATTGAAATATTTGGTAGAGGACATAATCCGCTACCCGAAAATCATGATGATGGTGATTATGATGGTAAAATTGTTGCTCTAAAAGATTTTGCATTTTCTTTGGTAATAGAAAATCATATACAAGATAATTATTTTTCAGAAAAGTTACTAGATTGCCTTTTAACAGGAACTGTTCCTATATATCACGGATGTAAAAAAATATCAGAATATTTTAATGTAGACGGCTTTATTTTATTTAAAAATGAAAACGAAGTAAAAGATATAATTGAAAATTTAAATATGGAAGATTATAACAAAAGAAAAAACGCAATCAAAGAAAACTTTAAGTTAGCTAAAAACTACAGAGATTCTGTACAGTATTCATTTCAAAAATTAAAAGGATTTAAAAATGGCGTATCAAATATTAAATAATGATAAAAAATTTATATATGTTCACATACCGAAAACAGGAGGAACTACTATACAACAAGTATTAAATAATGATTCTAATAGTGTTTGTGATAATCTATTAGGGCATGTATCATTAAAAAGTATAAAAAAAGTATTAGATGAAGATGATTATAATGAACATATATCATTTACAACTGTAAGAAATCCTTGGGATTTATATGTTTCTAATTATCATTATTTAAAACAACGAAATCACAATGATTCTGATTTTAAAAAAGAATATAAAATTTTAGAATCCGATTCGTTTACTGATTTCATAAAGTTTATACATGATAATAGAGACAGTTTAATATTTAACGATGAGGATAAAACTCCTAAATGGCAACAATTATTGGAATGGAGTTATGATGGCGAAAAACATGTAGACTATTTTATTAAACTAGAAGAATTATCAGAAAAAAAATTAAGAGAAGTTGGACTTAATATAAGTTATACACATACAAAAACTAATGTATCTCAACATGATCATTATTCTGTTTATTATAATAATGAAACGATTGATATGGTAAGAGATATGCATAAAGATGATATTAAATATTTTAATTATAAATTTGAAACTAAATAAATGGAAAAAATATATTCAAAAGTAGATCCCAATAAATTACTTCATATTATTCAACGAGTAAATGATATAAGTCAACCAAGAGTAGATTTAATACCTGCAGAACAATTTATACAATGTTCTACATTAAAAATGAAAAAAGGTAAAACATTTAAGCCACATAAACATATATGGAAAAATAGAAAAAGAGACATTATAGCTCAAGAGTCATGGATTGTTATAAGAGGTAGTGTAAAATGTATTTTTTACGACTTAGATGATCAAATTATAGCAACACCGATACTTAATCCAGGCGATGCATCTTTTACATTACAAGGCGGGCATAATTATGAAATTCTTGATGATGACACTATTGTATATGAATATAAAACTGGACCATATGAAGGTCAAGAATTAGATAAAACATTTATTGGATAATAATTAAAATTTAAATATAATAGTAATATGAGTATAATAGCAGGATTTCATTCAGGACACGATTGTTCTTTTTGCATTTTAAAAGATGGTATTCCAATAATACACGCAGAATTAGAACGATATATTAGATTAAAAGAACCTATAGACGATTCGTTAAAATTTTTATTTAGCGAATATAAAGATTTCAATAAGATACAACATTTTACTACCGGTGTAGATATATGGCACGGTGGGCCGAAACAGCGATATCCAGATACATGGAATCAGATGCTAGATATAACATCTAAAAACGATGGAAAGTATCATGAATTTGGCCATCATTTATCACACGCTGCTAATGCATTTTACAGTAGTAATTTTGATGAATCATTGATTATTACAATTGATGGGGGAGGCGAAGAACCAACTGATGAAAGATTAGTAATGTGTAATTTTGCAGTGTATTTTGGAGAAGGAAATAAAATTTATAGAATTGACGCCTTTGATAATCATGGTAGTGGAGATCGTAGAGTAATAAATATAGGTAGTTTTTGGTCAAGGTGTACAGAAAAAATATTTAAACTATCAGCCGGCTACCCATATGGACATCAAGCTGGTACTATTATGGGAATGGCTTGTTTGGGAGAACCAAAATATTATAATGAATTTTTAAATTATTTACAAACAGGATTAGAATTTGATTATGATAAATATAATAAAATAGCATCTAGTAGTGAGCAAGATACATTTAATGTAGCAGCTTCATTACAATTAGCAACTGAAATTCAATTTAAAAATCTTATTACTCCATTTATAGAAAAATATGATTATAAAAATATATGTATATCAGGAGGAGTATCTTTAAATTGTGTAATGGCAGGAAAAATTTATGATTGGTTTGATGATATTGAATCAATATATGCTGATCCTGTTCCTTATGATGCCGGCTTAACATTAGGATCAGCAAGATACCTTTGGCATCATGTTATGGATAATCCTAGAATACAATGGACAGATAATGCAACTCCATATTTAGGAGTAACATATAAAGAAAGTAAAGTTGAGTCTGCTTTAAAAATCCATAAAGATAGAATAAAAATACAAAGAAATATATCAAACGAATATGTTGTAGATAAATTAATTGATAAACATATTATATCTGTATTCGGTGGAGGATCTGAATCAGGGCGTAGAGCATTAGGCAATCGTAGCATATTAGCAGATCCAAGACATCCAGAAACAAAAGATATAGTAAATGAACGAGTAAAACATCGACAATGGTTTAGACCCTTTGCTCCCTCAATATTACGTGATGAAGTTAAAAATTGGTTTGTACGAGATATTGACAGTCCATATATGAGTTTTGCAATACCATTTAAATCAGAAAAAGCTAACTTAGTTCCTGCTGTAGTTCATCATGATGGAACTGCTAGATTGCAAACGGTTACTAAAAATGATAACGAATGGTATTATAATTTAATAACGTTATTTAAACAAAAAACTGGAGTACCAATATTGTTAAATACCAGTTTTAATGATAGAGAACCAATTGTAGAAACACCAGAAGATGCAATTAAATGTTTTTTAGGAACAGACATTGATTTTTTATATTTTAGAGATTATAACATATTAATTAGTAGAAAATGAAATTAAATATAGGTTGTGGTTGGAGAAATTTTGGATCTGATTGGATTCACATTGACGGTGGTGATTATGATCATTTAGATTATAAAGATATTACAAAACTAGAATTTGATGATAATTCGGTAGATTTAATTTATGCGAGTCATGTTTTAGAATATTTTGATATTAATGAAGCAAAGGATTTACTTCGAGAATGGCGAAGAGTTCTAAAACCTGGGGGCGAACTACGTGTTGCTGTTCCTAATTTTGAAACTATGAGTAGTTTATATAATACAGGGGCAGTTAGTTTAGAAGATATAATAGGTCCGCTATATGGTAGGATGCATATGGGAAATAAAACAATATATCACAAGACAACTTATGACTTTAATATTTTATGCAAACTTCTTTATGAATTATCATATGATAATATTAAAAGATATAATTGGAGAGAATATGAAGTTCACCGACAACATGATGATCATTCACAAGCATATCTTAATCCTAAAGGAGATAAAGACAAAGGAACCTTAATAAGTTTAAATATTACATGTAAAAAATTGGATAATTGACACTAATTAAATATAATATATTATGAGTAAACCTAAAATAACTTTGATTACATGTACGCATTTCCGGCCGGATTTGTTGAGACGAGCAATACAATCCACACAACGACAAACATTTGAAGACTATGAACATTTAATAATATCAGATCATTGTCCTTTTGCCGAGCATGTATATAATGATTTTAAACAGGATAAACGAATAAAATTTTTAAAAACTCCAGAACCATATATATACAACTTAGGAGCTCGAGCATTTAATACAGGTATAGAAGCTGCTAACTCAAAATATATTAGTTATCTATTAGACGATGATATATTGTATCCAAATCATTTACAAGAACATTATAATCAATTGGTAGATAATAAAAATGAATGGGGGCATTCAAATTGGGATAATCTCCGGTTAGAAGATACCATATATGAATCAGTAAAACATATAGTTTCATTTAATTTTAAACAACTACAAGATATGTCATATAATAATCGAAATACTAATAATTATCATCTTAGATTCGATGTAGGATCATTATGTCATAAAAAAGATATATCAGTAAAATGGCCATTACAATCAGAATTAACTGGAGGTTGGGAAGATACTGTATTTATGAATCAATTGGGAGTAAATTCAAAATCTGGTGATTATACCATGGTAAAGATATGTTGGGGTGGTATTCATAAAAAAGATACAAAGGGTACCGATTTAGAATATTATAACATATTAATGAATAAATTAAAAAAAGATAATTCTAAATATGGAGGATATGAATTAATTGAACAACCATATGTATATCCAAAATTAAAAAATACATTATATGAAGAATAAAATATGGTATGCTCCTTATAAGTTTGAATCTTATGGAGATGAAGAAATAAAAGCAGTAGAAGAATCTCTGAGATCCGGTTGGTTAGGAGGTCAAGGACCTAAATCAGTTGAATTTGAAAAACAAATAGCTAAAAGATTTGGAAAAAAATATGGAGTATTTGTTAACTCAGGATCTTCTGCATGTTTATTAGCAATCGCAGCTTTAGATTTACCTAAAGGTAGTAAAATCATCACCCCAGCTTGTACTTTTGCCACTACATTAGCCCCAATTATTCAATTAGGGTATATACCCGTATTTGTAGATGTTGATTTAACCTCATATTGCGCCATTGTTGATCAAATTTTAGCTAAAATAGATGATCAAGTAAAAGCTGTTATGATCCCTAATCTAATAGGTAATAAACCAGACTGGCCTAAGCTTAAAAAAGGTTTAAAAGAAATAAATAGAGAAGATGTTATACTAATAGAAGACTCGGCTGATACTATTACTAAAACACCTGAAACTGATGTAGCTACTACTAGTTTTTATGCTAGTCATGTTATTACAGCTGGTGGTGTTGGTGGTATGGTTATGTATAATGATCAAAAACATGTAACTAAATGTTTACAATACAGAGATTGGGGAAGATTAGGAAATGATTCAGAAATTATGGATGACAGATTTAATCATGTTGTAGATGGTATTCCTTATGACCATAAATTTTTATATAATGTTTTAGGGTACCATATGAAAGCGTGTGAAATGAATGCTGCATTTGGTTTAGTACAATTAGAAAGATTCAAGAAATTTTCTAGTATTAGAAGAGCTAATTTTGAAAGGTATTTAGAAAAACTTCAAGGTGTAGGTGATCTAATTCTTCCCGATGATTCTTTAAAACCAAATTGGTTAGCGATTCCTTTACAAACAGAAAAAAGATTTGAATTACTAACTTTTTTGGAAGATAATAATATTCAAACTAGAGTAACATTTGCGGGTAATGTAACTAGACATCCTATTTATAGAGAGTATTTAGAAGAATTTAAAAATTCTGATACTATTATGAAAAATGGGTTTTTATTAGGAGCTCATCACGGTATGAATATTGAAGATGTAGATTATGTTTGCGATAAAGTAAAAGAATTTTTTAAATGAAAATACTTCTTTTAGGACATAAGGGTTATCTAGGATCTTATTTATTAAAACACCTTTCAACTGATGTTTTGCTAAAAAGGAATGTTTATAATAATGGTAATAAATATTCTTATATAATTAATTGCATAGGAACACCTGACCTTAAAACATGTAAAAAATACCCAGAAAAAACTAATTATTCTAATAGAGACATTGTTATAGATATAAAAAAATATTATCCTGAAAGTAAAATTATTAATTTTTCTTCTTATTATGTCTATGATAATAACTATAATAGTATTGAAACATCAAATGTTACTAAAAATAATATTTACTCTCGACAGAAATTAGAAGCCGAAGTAATTAATAAAGATGGCATAAATTTTCGAATAGGTAAATTATTTGGTAATCCGGATATAAATAAACAAAATAAACTTACAGAATATTTTTTAAAAAATAATAATATTGAAGTTGATAATATCACGTTTAACCCAACAAGTGTTATGCAAATATTAGATGTAATACTGTATGAATTAAAAAATAATAATTTAAAAGGTATTTATAATTTATCAAATAATAACCCAACTACTCATTATGAATATATTAAATTTATAGATAATTATATGGGTAGTAAAAAGGATATAAAGGTAGTTGATAAGTTTCATAATTTTTCTAATTACGGAAAATTTACAATGGATTGTTCTAAAATAACTAAATATATTACATTGAGATGTTGGAAAGAAGATATGATAAAATATTTGTCTTTAATAAAAGAAAAAGTATAATATGAGTTTTAAAATAATAACCAAATTTGAAAATGAAATAGCAAAGTTTTTTGGTGCACCATACGCAGTAGCTGTTGATAGTTGCACACATGGTATTGAATTATGCCTACGTCATCAAAACTTATCATATATTAATGTTCCTAGGAGAACATATATATCGGTACCGTTTTTAGCAGATAAATTAAAAATACAGTTGCAATGGAGAGATGAAAATTGGGTTGATTATTATCAAGTTAATAATCATCTTAAGCCCATATATGATGCAGCGGTATTGTGGAAACAAGACAGTTATATTCCAGGATCGTATATGTGTGTTAGTTTTCAATTTCAGAAACATTTATCTTTAGGTCGCGGAGGCGTTATACTATGTGGTACAAAAGAAGACTATGATATTCTTAAACGTATGTCATATGACGGAAGACATCCAGATACACCATGGCGTGAACAAGATATTGAAGTTTATGGTTATCATTACTATATGACACCAGAAACAGCACAGCAAGGATTAGATAAATTACCAGATGCTATTAAGACAACACCTAGGCAATGGAAAGTTACAGATTGGCCAGATTTATCAAAAATGAAAGTTTTTAATCAACCTAAATGGACAGGAGATCCATATACACAATACATATGAAAAAAGCATTTATAACAGGTATCGGCGGACAAGACGGTTCGTATTTAGCAGAATATTTATTAGAATTAGGATATGAGGTACATGGTATCGTTAGAAGAAATTCTACTCCAGAAAATCAAGATGATCGTCTTAATAACATTATTGATCAAATACATACGTATTATGGAGACTTATTAGATCAAGGCGGACTAGAACGTTTGTTAGACGACATACAACCTGATGAAATATATAACATAGCAGCACAAAGTCATGTGCGTATTAGTTTTGATATACCACAGTTTACAGTACAAACTAATGCATTAGGCGTATTAAACATGTTAGAAGCATATCGACGTTCATGTCCCCATGCAAAATTTTATCAAGCATCTTCATCTGAAATGTTTGGATTATCTGTAGATGAAGATAACTTTCAAAGAGAAACAACTCCAATGAATCCAGTATCTCCATATGGTTGTTCAAAAGTATTTGGTTATAACATTGTAAGAAATTATCGAAGAGCATATGGTTTACATGCAACTAATGGAATTTTATTTAATCATGAATCTCCTCGTCGTGGCAGTAATTTTGTTACCAATAAAGTATGCAAAGCTGTTGCAAAAATTAAATTGGGACTGCAAGATAAATTAGAATTAGGAAACATGGATTCTTATAGAGATTGGGGACATTCATATGATTACGTAAGAGCAATGCATTTAATGTTGCAACATGATGAAGCAGATGATTTTGTAGTATCGACAATGGAAACACATTCGGTTAGAGAGATGTGTGAAGTGGTATTTAATCATTTAGATCTAGATTATAAAAAATATGTAGTACAAAATCCAAAATATTTAAGGCCAGAAGAACTTCCATATTTAAAAGGAGATTCTACAAAAATTAGAAACATGTTAGGGTGGAAACCTACATATACGTTCGAAAGCATGATGAAAGAAATGGTAGAATATTGGGTAGAATATTATAGAGTAAAAACGATACATATATGAACATAGCATTTTTTACTGAAATGAATTTTACTGGTATGATTAATCGAGATCATACTAACATGAGAACAGAATTTGCTTGGATGTGTGCATTAGAAGCAATACATTATCCTATCAATTCAGCACATCAAATAAGTTACGATACAAAAATTGATTTAGGCATAATTATTATACCTAAAAACAATCCTACATTTGATATTAAAAATGTAAAATCTGTTTGTAATAAAGTTGCGGTAATGCAAGAAGGTCCGAATTGGCTTTGGCAAGATTATCCATTAGAGCAACAAATATGGTATTACAACACATTGACATCAGCTGATATAATTTATACTCACAACAAATCAGACCAACAATATTATAAAGGATTAACTAATCATCCAGATGTACGAGTAATGCCAAGTTTAATGATTGAAGATTCAATACAACCCCAATCTCAATATGAACAGTCAGGTGTAATGATAGGCGGAAACATGACAAGTTGGTATGGTGGATTTGATTCGATGATGGTTGCTCAAGAGTTTGAAGAAAAAATTTATGCTCCATCGATGGGTAGAAAAATTGAGAGAGAAGAAGAGTTAGACATAAATCATTTACCTTATATGAATTGGACACAATGGATTCATGAATTAAGAAAAGTTAAATATGCAGTTCATTTGATGAGAACACACGCAGCAGGAACTTTTGCTTTGAATTGTGCATATTTAGGAATTCCGTGTATTGGATATGAAGGATTAGACACACAAGAATTATGTCATCCCGAAACAACGGTTGAAGTAGGTGATCTAGTAACAGCAAGACAAATTGCTAAAAAACTTAGGGAAGATGAAAAATTTTATATATATTGTAGTAAGATAGTCAAGGATAAATACAAAGAGTTATATCATGAAGATAAGTTTAATAATACCTTCAAGGAACAATTTAAAATATCTTAAATGGGCTTATGATTCTGTTAGAAAGAATCAAGGAGAACATGAAGTAGAGATATGCGTAGCAGATGATGCTAGCACAGATAGTACAGCAGAATGGTGCAAACAAATAGCAGAAACAGATTCGAATTTTAAATGGATTCGTAATGAAGGACCGGAGCGTCAAGGCTTAGTTATATTAAATGATAGATTAATTAATGAAGTAGCAACAAATGACATATGTATGATATATCATGCAGATATGTATTTATGTCCAGGCGCGTTAGATGCGATTGAAAAACACCTTACAGATAAAACAATTGTATCACTTACTAGAATTGAACCACCATTACATCCACCTGGCCCTGAAAAGTTATTAGAAGATTTTGGTATTGAACCTGAGGAATTTGATGAAGAAAGATTACTAGAATATATTGAATATGGTCTTTACCAACCACAAAGACGAGCAGAGACTACAGAAGGTATATTTGCACCTTGGGCGTTTTGGAAAAAAGACTTTCAAGAGATTGGAGGACATGATACACTGTTTGCTCCACAATCAAAAGAAGATTCAGATATATTTAATCGATTTCATTTGAATGGA
>Ga0098038_1000674_pt1 | contig 14886 bp, 34 predicted proteins | sample 5B_taG_FD_75051 | JGI IMG/M metagenome (GOLD analysis project Ga0098038, IMG submission 75051) | Marine viral communities from the Subarctic Pacific Ocean - 5B_ETSP_OMZ_AT15132_CsCl metaG | ecosystem: Environmental > Aquatic > Marine > Oceanic | place: Pacific Ocean | collected 2015-01-08 | reverse complement strand
TATAAGGTTTTGCTTATGAAATACTGTTTAGGATCAAAATCCTTGGTCTTATAAAACAAGTCATAAGCTTCACTTGCTTTACTCACCTTTTCCTCACCTCTTTCATAAAACTGAGGTGAACAATCAAACATACCTATTTGGTGTGTTGTCTTATCTATAACTATAAATAACATTTCATATCCAAATAACTTACTATAAATATAAGCTTGTGAGTCATAGTTAAATTTACTAGCCGACCATTTAAATCTGTCAATATCACTAGTTGTTTTTAAGTCAATTACTAGTTTTTCATTGTGATTAACAATATCTGCTTTACCCTTCCAGTTGTTACCGAATAACTCTGTAATACCTGGTACCTCGTATTCATTTTCTTGTCTAGGATAATCACCTGTAATTAAATCTCTACATATATCATTATTCATTACTTTTTCTCTCATCAACTCAATTTCATCTACTTCTTTTTGTAGTAGACATAGCTCACCACCACTTACGTCTTTATATTCTTTTGTATTTCTAGTACTAGACTTAACAACTTTGTACTTATCTATTTTGTCTGGCTCTAGTATACAGGTGTGAAAATAACCACCAACTAAAAACGCTGGTGATGGTTTGCTAGGTTTGAAGACGTTTAATGGGTCTTTTAGTAATTTACTAACGTGTGAGTTAGATAAAAACTGATTACCAAAATCACCATAATAATCTTCGTCATTTTTAAGCTTTTGTAAGGCTTGTTCTTTGTTCATTTGTTAATTTATATTTAGTTTCTATTGCAGCAATATTACCACCAGCTGTTATATATTCTTTAGCTTTTGTTAATTGCTCTTTTGTTATAGCTGGTTTAGCAGCTTGTTTAATTTTGTCGACAGCTTTAGACTTTCCATGGTTGTTAGTAGCGTCAGCATCTTCTGTATCATCAATTAGAAACAAATTACCTAAAGCATATTTCTTACCGTATGAAGAAGCCGCCCCAAACTGTTGAGCGGTTTGCATCCCTTTCTGATTAAGGTCTACTCCGACTATAGCAGTAGCGCGTATACTGTCTTTACCATCTGATATTATTGCTGTTGATTTGATTGTTGGAACAGGGTCAGTCATGATTAGCTCCTCGTTAAGAGTGACTGTAACGCCATGTTTCAAAAGGAAAGGCTTTGTAGCCTCTAATATATCTTCGGCTTTCCTAAAATAATACTTACCGAACGAGTTGTAACTCGATTTTTTAGCTTTTAATTCTGTTTGAATTGTGGCTAGTTTTTGGTTTAATTCTTTCATATTATTGGTCTTTTGGTATGTATATATAATTACACATTTTTTAATAAATTTAATTTAATTTCGCGTTCTATGTTACAGAAAATCAAGCACTTGCGAGTGATCTACATTTTCAATTAGTTTGTTTACAGCCTGTTTTTTTAACTGTGAAACCCTAACGTAAGAGCTATCTCCTTGTATACCTATTTTTTCTGCTATTTTAATAGCTGAGTGTTTTTCACAATCAAGCCCGTAACTTAACCTCAATACTTGATATTCTTTATCAGTTAAATGAGCTTGACACAAGCCTATTAAATATAGGTTTAATATTTCTATATTATATGGTTCTGAATTATCAGGTATTTGGTACACCATACTTTCGTCAGATGGATTAGCGTCTATACTTAAAAATATAGAATTAAAAAACATCTCAACCATTTTTTTATCTTTGCCAAAGTTTTTACGTATTTCATTCATCTTGTGTTCTGGTATACGGATGTTACCTCTGTTCATATCTATTTGTCTACGTATTACGCCTTTAATACGTTTAGATAAAAATGATTTGATTGTTTTTTCTAAATCATCTGATTCAGACCATTTTTCATAATCTAATTTAGATATAGCCTGAACTAAACCAATGCTACCACATTGTATAAAATCCATGACATTCATTATACCACTAGCTTGTTGTGTCGTTGAAAATTTTCTAGCTATATTTTCTACTAATGGTAAAAATTTAATTTCTAATTCTTTTCTAGAATAAAGATTTAATTCTTTATTAGGTAGTCTTTTAATCGCGAAAGCGATATCTTTTTTGTACTGTATATAGTTTCTAATATTATAACTTTTCATTTTTTTAACATTTTATATTTTTACTAATTTTAGGTTTACTTGGTTTAAATATTATAATTTTCTTAATTTTTTTACCATCAAAAATATGTGCATTATTTTTACTTTTATAAAAATTTATTTTTACTTTATTATTTCTATAAAATACCATAATTTTTCTATTGTTACCAATATAGATATTATTTTTGTAATTTTTATCTAATAATTTTAGAATTATATATTGATTCTTTTTAAGAATAAATTCTTTAGTTTCAATATATTTTGTTTCTGAAAATTTAAAAGTTTTTTTTGTTTCGTTGATATAAAGTTCTTTATTTCCAAATATTTCTATAGATATAGTATCTGTTTGAGAATAACAAATGGTTGTTAATAAAATAAATATTAATATTAATCTTTTCATTTGTTTAATTTTTCGTTAATTCTTTGTCTTATTATTCTTATATCATTTGCTTTAACTTTGTAATCATTCATTAGTTCTTCCGGCACGTTGTCCCAAGCTCCAATATAGTTCTGTACATTAAATCCTCTTTTGATACATTCTTCGTATAATCTTATATATCTCTTTTTAAGATGTAATAATTTATTATAAAAGAATTTAACGTGACCTACACCTAATTTAAATTTATTAGGTATTCCATTCATATTATATTTACCTTTAGCAACACAGTTTGGTATACGTTTTATTTCTCTATGCTCAGCTATTAAATGCTGATTAGTCAATTCAGCTGGTGGTATTCCTACGTTTATTCTTGTCATAATTGTTTATTTAATAATTCTTTTTCTCGCTTTAAATCTTCACACATGTTTCTATGTATAGTTCTTGTTGAGCAGTTAAGTCTTGTTGCTAATCTTTTTATTGTTATTTTCCATCCACTATGGTTTAGTGATAACATTAAATCATAGATATCGCCTTGAGTAACTGTTTTAGTTCTACCGATCAACTGTCCTACAATACGTAGTTTCTCTTCTGTACACATACGATTATATGGTTTAAATATAACTTTACGTAATTTATTTTTAGGAGGCTCATCAAGGTCTAGCATACTAATTTCATATACCATTTTTCTTAATAATTCAGGATGTATAGTGAACGTAGTAAAACCTTGTTGTTTTTCAGCAATAAGTTCTGCTACTTTCATAAACTCTTCTTGATCTAACTGTGAATTTAAATACCATAATACTAATAAGTGCCATTTAAGGGACTTGTAAGTAGTTATTTTAGCTTTACTTCTAAATAACTCGTAACATTCGTAAGTACCATTCTCATAAAACATATACACTTCATTTTCTATAGTTGGTTTGTCTGTAACCGGGAACCTTCTATATACGATACGCCACATATCTAATCTATTTGTATTTCTATTGTGTGACATTAGCCTATTACTCTTTATTCTTAGGGGCTGTTGTCACAGTCCCCTGTGGTTTTAAGGTAACAAAAACAATTCTTGTTTCATTATTATCATTACCATATTTAATTTCATTAAATTGTTTTATTCTTAATTTTAATCTTTCATTCATATTCTAAAATTCTAATAGTTTTAAATATTTACTATATTTTTTAAATAATTCAGACTTTACGGGGCTAAGTTCACCATGCAAAGCATTTTTAAATATAGAATTATGTAGATTACAAACGTAATCTCTAACATAATCTATATGTTTTCTTTTTCTTTTATATACTTTATATCTATTCATAATCTCTAATACATTTAAATAATGGGTGTCTGTAACTATTCGCTTTTGTTCTTTCAAAATATGTAAACGTAGCTGTTTTACCAATCCATCTTTTCATCTTTCTAAAGTTATCTTGTAAATATTTAAAGTTGTCCATAACGGGCATACCAAATATATTACCCTCAGAATCCTGTGCTATAAATTTACCAATAGTACCCTTACGTTTGCCCTTACCTTCAACCCAGTTAAGTATTGTAGCTTCAGCATCGGAGAAATCTTTGAACTTACGTAACGACCACGATCTACCACATTTGTACACATCGTTAGTTCTAACAATAGAACCTTCGTAGCCAGCTTTTAAATTAATTCTGTGTCTTTCTTTAGCAGCTTCTTCATTATATATCTCGTAAGTCATTAGTTGTTTAACACAATAACTAATTGATAATTCTTTTGTAATAAAATTATTACGTTCTTCAAATGTTTTAGTCTCGTCTATAATATCGTAACAATGAAATTGTACGTTATCAGATGATATAACTCTGTCCTCTGCTGTTGGTTTTGTTTTTCTGACCATAGATATGATAGACTCGAAATCGTCTTTAAAATCATGATTATACAATTCACCGTCAAGTATTATATTAGGATGTTTATCAAAAAACGAAAGTAAGTTTAACTTAATATGCTCTATATTTTTCCACTCTTTACCTGTACGTGAATATGCGGTTACTTTACCTGCATCATACTGTATTACACATCTTACACCATCTAATTTTGGTTGTATAAATGTTGGTTTGTCATAATCTATTGGTTTATCGCTTACTGGGTAAGCTAACATTGGTTTTTTCTTCATCATATTGTTTTTATTATATTATCTATACGTAATTGTATTTAATTTGTATCTAAATTATTTAATTTTTTATTTATTTCATCTACTTTTTTTTGTAATTCAGCACACTTCTCATAGTTTTCATCTGTCTTGTGATAGTCTATTTGGGTAAGAAGTTTGGCTAATTCACCTAACAACTCGTCCTCTGTTTGATTCTTTTTCTTTTTTCTAGGTTTTTTTATTCCAGGAAAATACTTTTCCATATAATCAAGAGTGGAACTAGTATACCAAGCAGATCCTTGTTGGATATACTTGGCTAGTAACTTGTCTACAATTATATCTGCTAATTTGTTCATTTCTTTATCTGTCATATTCATATTTTTTTATTAATTTATCTGGTTCACCTACAAATATACAGTTTCCATGATAATCGAATATACTTATCCATAGCTCTGCATGCTCTTTAACCCATACAAAATATTCGTAATCTTCCCAATCTTTTTTAGTCGGTTTGTGTAAATATACATTACCTGGCCCATCTTTTAATAAACCTACTAGTTGAGCTGCTAAACAACCCATACCGTTAGCATAAGGACCTTGCATATTGTGAGATATACCATTTACTACGTTATAACCATCTAATAAAGTTGCTAATTTAACTCCTAAACCAGACGGGTAACCATCATAGTGATTATATATTTGTGTGTGTATTTTATCCACACCTGGATGTTCGCTAAAAGATACTCTATCTTCTCTTTCAACAAAATTAATTAATGCTCTTGTAGCCATAATATTTGTTTTTTATTTCGTTAATAATTTCTCTTCCATTTGTAGTATTAAAGTTGTAACTATGTGTGTGCAACACATCAATTGGTTTATTTTCTACTAAAAGTAGAAACAATCTAAATGTGTCTTCATACTGTAACTCTTCAGACATATCATTTATTGCCAATGACATAGCTTCTGGGTCATGTCTACATTCACCATAATTTTCTACTAAGTAATCTTCTATTTGTTTTCCTGTCATAATTTTAATCTAATAATACCATATATGCTTTTGGACTATATTGTCTGAACCAATTTAATCCTTTTCTAAGATCAGCTAAATGTTGAGGAGTATTAAACATACCCATTTCAACTACTATACTAGCTCCCATTACGAAATCATATATAGATAATTCTATGTTATTTAATTCTATTTCATCTCCACCAAACCTATTTTGAACAACAGCGCCTTTATCATATATAGCACCATTAAACCATTTAGGGATTGGTTGTGTTTTATTTTCTACCATTTTTTAATTTCTTTATGATTATATACTATTTCAAATTTATCGTCCATATCTTTAGTGAGTGGATATCTATATTCCCCAAACAAAAACAATGGAGAAGCTTTATACATAATTCCTAAGTGTTTTAGCAAAACTCTATCATCTTTTACAAAGTAAGATATACCGTAATCACCTTCATATATTCCATCTTTATACATCATCTTTTGTGTCATCTATAATTTTAAACTTATTTTCTATTAACTTTAATATAGGTTCAGCTATATAATCTATGCCATTAAATTCTATATTACAAGTAGCAATTCTACCGTCATAGTCTATTTCATATTCAAAGTCATAATTACCAATATCGTTAAAGTCAAATTCATTTATACCGTCATTTATACAATCGTATATAGTATCACTCACAGATTGTAATAATTCTGGTTTATTAACATTATTTAACTCTAATTTTTTAACATTTAACTCTGTTTGTAATTGTTCTAATTTGTCTTGTAAGCCTTTTACTGTAGCTTCTAACAGTTCTTTTTCATTACTCATAATTTTATTTATTTTATTTATTTATATTATCCAAATACATTTGTATTTAATTTGTATTATTCATAGTAAACAAAATACATTTTGCATCCTTTTACTTCTTTCATTAATTTTTTTTCTTTTACAACTGGACCCTCTAACTTACTTTTATTCAGGTATTTAGGATTTTTGCTGTTTAATTTTTTCTTTTTCATCGTGTTTCTTTAAATTATTTTTTAATATATTTTGTCTTATACTACATTTTATTTGCGAGGTAATATACATTCCTATTACAATACCTACACCTAATACTATTATTAATTCTATCATATTATATTATATTTATTTCCGTTAATAATTACTTTTACTTCTAGTTCTTCTCTAGTTACCTTTTCTATTGTTTCTAAATCATGTTCATACTTCCATTTAGGTACAAACTTACCATCTTCAACTTGATTTGCTTGCTTAATGTAATAGTTTTTGAGACAATAGGTTATTAAATATTCTAATCTATCATATTCTAATGGTATAACTATACGTCTTTTACCTACATATTTATTGTATTTACCTGTCCACTCTTGTTTCATTGTTCCTGTTATCCACCTATAATCCTTGTAGTATTCTACGTGTGGCTCACACTTATTTAGTTGATAAGGTGTATGTCCACCGTTCATTCTTCTTACATAACCTGACTGAAACGAACCAACTTCTATATATTGTCCATACATTTTAATTGGTAATTGAAATATTCTTGTACCATTTTTCTTTTGTCTTTCTGTTGTAATTTCCTTCATTTGAAGTAAATCCATTTGTTCTTTTATTGTCATATTATTATTCTTTATTATTGTTAACTTCCCAAATATCAATTAGTTGTGTCATATAATCACCGTTATCTATCAATTCTATTTGCAAATTTATAATCGCTTGTTTTTCGGTTATACCTTCCATCTCCACTACAGTTTTCATACTTATACAATCTCTGTATTCTATTTCATAATTTTTCATAATTTTATATCTTTATTTGTTTATATTATCCTTCTCGTGTCGTATTTAGTTTGTAAATAAAACGAAGGTGGGATGTTTGAGTTAATGACCTACTATCTTGTAGATTTACGGGTTAACTTCCAATCCCACTCCTTCGTATATTTAACATAACATTGTACCATAACCTCTACGTCGAGTCATCTTAGCTATTTTATCCGCATCACTTTGAGACATTATCTGTATAGAGTTACCAGTCTTGTGATTGATAAGAGGTGCGCAACCATACTTTTCCACAGTTGAACATTCAACACAAGTATTATAACCAAGATTCACTCGTCCGTCAGGTATTATATTTCCACATTTACAATTCATATTTTATATTATTATCCTTCACTTTATGTATTTAATTTGTAAAACGATTTTCTAAATATATCCAACCGTCTTCATCACACTTATTGTTATCAATAATTGATTTTAATTTACCACATTTTATGTAATCTTCTTTTTCTACAAAGTGATCTATCATAGTTTCTATATCAGATTTTTGTAAATCACCTGTATCTACGTCAACCGGAGGTAAGAAAAACACATTTTTAACTTTATGTTTGTTTTGTAATTCTATTACTTCACCATATCCTTTACCTTCTACTAACATTAAGTATGAAGACACCATTCCTACATGGATAAATTTCTTAGTTTTTTCTTTATTTGTCATAATTTAATATTTTGTTGTTCCATTTTTTTTACTTAATTCTTCTAACCATTCATCTAACTCTTGTAAAGTTTTGATAGTTTCTTCATTATTTAAGTAATTCCATTCGTCTTCTTTCGTTTCTATATCATACATAATTTTAATTTTTTAGTGGTAGGTGAGGAATCGAACCTCACGTATCAACCGTTCTACCTATCGTGAACACACTCAATGGTCCTAAATGGACAAATCATAGTGTGGAATTTTATTTCTTTTCGTGTCTATAACATAATCCACTTATATTTTTAGTTTTATTTTTACAAGATTTATTCTTTTTTGTAATTCCTTTACAAATATGTGACTTTTTGTCATCTTTTTTGTAATTCTTGTCATGTAGATAACACAATTCTGTCTTTGATTTAGTTGTATTTTTACATTGAACACTATCTTTAGTGAGTCCATTACATTGAGTTTGAGTAAATCCTAACATACTCACACTCATCATTCCAATTATTAAACTTTTCTTTATCATATTTTTATATTTTTACTATTAATCTAAACTCGGTTTTCTTCCATTTTCTATATCCATATCTATACATTCTTTGATCGCTCTACTTAATGGACTTATTTCACGTTTTACTTCATTTGACCATATTTCTTTAGATAATTTATCTATATCTTTCATTTTGATAGTCAAATCTAAATAACCTAAATGGTGTTCTTGTCCATAACTATCATACACATAAACTGTATAGTGTGTATTATCTTGATATTTTATTATTTTTATTTTTCTAGTCATAATCTTCGTCTGTTAATAATTCTCTTATTTCGTCGTTTACTGTCTCCATATATTTCTCGAAACAGTCCGTTTTAGGGTCAAAATCAGGGAGATATTTTATTAATAATTTTTTTAATTCTTTTAATTCTTTTAATTTAGTCATAATAGTTTTATTATATTATCTTTTTTATATTGTATTTAATTTGTATTAACTTGTTCATATTTGATTTTACGAGGAAACAAGTGGAACTAACTCGACTTTAATATTTTATATATGGTTTTTATAATTTATTGATTTGTGAAAAACCATTGTGTCTTTATAATTTTGAAGGTTAAAATATTTATTATTTTCTTTTATATCTTCAAGACTTATATAACAATAACCTTTATGGTTGAATTGATTTAAACTTTTTGTATAATACTTTGGTAATTGATGTAATTGAAAAGGTATATAAGTTTTATTATTTAATTTAATAATTTTTAAGGAGTTTGTTTTAATTTTATTCATAATTTTTTTATTATATTATCCGTTTGTACTTGTATTTAATTTGTATTATGACCAGTGAAGTTGTTTGAATATCCACTCATAACATTCGTCTTTTGATTTGTGAGAAAATATTATATTATTTCCGTGAGTCGTGTATACAATATACAGTTTACCGTTTTTTAAGAATTTTACTTTCATAGTTTTATATTTTATTTATTATTAAATTGTATTTATTTGAATTATACTCTTTAGAATTATACACATAGTTCATTACATTGTCTTGTAAAGTTGTAAATTCACTAAATCCATTTGGACCTTCATTTGTTATTTTACAAATACCTTTTGTATTACATTTGAATAGTTTTACACTTATTGTTTTACATTCTTTAACATTAGAGTAGTCTAAGTTAAACCATAATTGTTTTAGTTGATTTCTATTCATAATTTCTAGTTTTATAAGGTTAATAATTCATTTTGTTATAGACACTCGAGTGAGTGTTTCGTCTATTGAAGACTCATCAGTATAACTTAGACAAGTTGTTTGTCTCTCAACACTTTTGGAATGTTAGTTGATGAAGTGTAAGATTTATATTTCTTGAAACAGTCTAGACTTTCTAGTTTATCTTTCATGATAGAATATACTTTGTCATGATTATAAGTATAAGTTTGACCTTTTTTGTTAGTAAATTCGATTGTTTGATTTTTACCTACTAGTGATAATCTTACTACAAATCTTTTTGATTTTAATACATTTTCATTTTTTTCTGACATAATTTTAATTTTATTTAGTTAATATTTATTTAATTGTTTTGTTTGTTTGTTGTTCTTTTGTTATATTATCTTTTGTACATTGTATTTAGTTTGTAAAAGTGGGTAGTTTGTTTAGTTGTGATTTTACCCACCACTCCTATTCCCCCCACTCTCTCACTCATCAATTACATTTGAGTTACAATTGTGTATCCGACAAATCCAAATATATAGACAAATGATGTGATATATACTGTGTTTAATACTATTTCAAATTTAGTGTGTGAGTGTTTTAATTTATTTGTTTTCATAATTTTATTTCTTTTTATTATTATTATCTTTTAGTGTTTGTATTTAATTTGTGATTATAGTAATTCAATAGACATATTCAGTTCATCAAATAGTTGTCCATATTCAGAGTCATATACATTGTCAAGTGTGTATACTACATTGTTGACTGTCATTTCATAGATATCATTGTCTTCATCTATTCTGATTGTGATTGTTTTGTTCATAGTGTTTTATTAGATTATCTGATGAGGTTTGTATTAAGTTTGTATTAGGGTGACACAAGGTAGTTAAGTAAGGAGATAGTAAGGGGCAAATGTCACAGTAATGGAGGGGAGGGGAGGAGGGGATAGGGATAGGATAGGGGAGGAGGGATGGGATGAGGTAGTAGGTGGGATAATGGAAATGGAAACAGAGGAGGGAAATGGGAATATAAAGGGGGAGCCCGTGTTGAGGTTGGGGTTTTCCTGGGGGAGGGGGTGGGGTAAGGGGTGGGGCAACACTAACCCTCTATATTTATAATATGTTTTTTTTAAGTCGCTATTAAATAAATAGAAAACTATGTAACTATTAGAAAATAGTGATTAATAGAAAAATAACAATTATGGCATTTAAGATGAAAGGATCTCCGTACGCTGCAGGGAGACACGCGACAAAGCAAACAAAAACAATGGCTTACCAAGTGCATTCACACCCTGGGGCAAAAGAACCTCATGATCCTATGAAGAAGCACAACCCGCCTTTACATATGAAGAGTCCCTTAAATCAATATGAAAAATTAGAAGGGTATACTTATGGGGATGAAACTATAGATCCTAATTATGAAGGTCCTGGAACTGGGTATATGATAGAAGGTGAAATGCCTGGTACATCAGGTGGAAGATCTGGTGACCCAGGAAGAAGTGCGGCATTTCGGGATGCTGTATCTAAAGGTTTAGATGAATTTACATACAAAGGTAAAACCTATACAACTCAGCGATCTTCTGACCCTAAAACAGATGTTCAGCGTAGAGTTGAAATGCCAGATACAGAAGCAATAACACTTGACCCTATAATGCCAGAACTTTCGCAAGAAATTAACATGGAACCTGAAAAACCGAAGTTGAACCAAAAGCAGTTCAACAGAATGATGAAGAAGAGGAAGATCAAGCAAGATAAAGAAAGAAAACAAAATAGACTGATACCTAGGATTGGAAGAGGTATTAGAGATATTGATTTAATACCAGGTGACCCAAAAAGTAGACGTAAAAAGAGAAGAAAGATTGCAAAGAAAATTGGAAGAACTTTTAAAAAGTTAAACCCAAAAAATTGGGGAGGATCAGGACAAATTGGATGCCCTGGTGTTTAAATATATATAAAATAAGAATATGGCATTTAAAATGAAGGGATTCCCGATGCATAACACGTCGGCTCTAAAACAAACAACATATAAATACACTACACCCTCAGGTAAAAAGATTAAAGTTAAAGCAGAAGGTGACGAACAAGCTGAAGTACTTAAAAAGGGGTGGAGTAGATTAAATGAAGTCTTAAAAAAGTACAACGAGTTTGCTGGAGATGAAAGATTTGGGAAAAATCTATCTGAGTCAGAGTACAATCAGTTGGTAAAAGAACAAGACGAAATGGACAATCTTTTAAACTTACAGCAAAACAAATTTATAAACACAGCGGATTCGTTAAATACAGTTAATTTACAAGGTCCTTTCCCTCAAAGAAAAAATAGAGGGCAATTAACGGGTTCTAGAAACAGAAAACGTAGTAAAATAGGTATAATTAAAAGAATTAAAAATATTTTTAAACCTAAGGGAAAACAATTTGCTAAAGATATAAAGCTTTTTGCGGGTAAAAACTATAAAAAAAGAAGATAATGTCGTTTAAATTAAAAAAATCAAACTTTAAACCAAGCACCAAAATAAGTTTGGACTCAGAATATGGTTATATGATGGGCTCTCCAGACGAAAATAACGACATAAACTACATAAATACACCAAACGGCGAAATAGACATGACATTTACACCACATCGTATAAAAGCTATAGATGAGTATGGTTACGAAAAGATATTAGAACCATTTAGTGGCGTGCATATGTTCGCTGGTAAACGTGTAAAAGAGATAAAATTATAATAAAACTAAATATTAACCAAATAAACCAAAAAACTATGACTTATTTGTATTATAAGACCAGTACATTAACTGGCAACCAAAAACCGAATGAAAAAACTATAAAACAATGGGAACATTTATCTAAAAAGAAGAACTGGAGGATAACTCAGTTACCAAATGGATTTTATCAAACAGAAGTTTCAGAGCCAGACAGCGAAAACTGGCACGCTGTTACAAGAAGAGAGACAATAGAAGGTGCTGAAACTGCTATAAACGGTAGTATAGAGCATTTTAGTAAAAAATTAGAGTCTATAAAAGGACCTAAAGTAATTAAAACATTCAAATAAAACAATATGGCATTCAAAATGAAAGGTTCTCCACATGAATCGGGGACCATGGAGGGAACTTCAGCACATAAATCAGCTTTAAAAGCTTATAAAACAATGAAAAAATACGGTAACGATGCCGTAAAGTTTGGTAGTACTGAAGGAAAATCAGTACCAAACAAAATGGGTAAAGATCATAAAACTATGAGCTATATGAAATCACCTTATGAGCAGGCTAAGCCCGATTATTTAGACATGGATAAAGATGGTGATAAAAAAGAATCTATGAAAAAAGCAATTGCTGACAAAAAAACCCCATTACCGCAATCTTGTCCTGATGGGTCGGCTCCTGTACCTTTAGATAAAGAAGGAAACCCTTTAATGCAAATGAAGTCACCGGTAAAAGATTTGACGACAAAAGAAAGGAGTGGGGAAGAAGCCGCTAGACGACACAATAAAAACTACCAAAATACTGGAGGTGGTGAGAAGCACCAAAAAGATATGCATCAAATTGACCGTAGTGGTTTAAAGAAAAAAAAGAAAAAACTTTATAAAAAACTTAAAAAGTAGACAAGACTAGCTACTTACAAATTAAATTAAATTAAATTAAATGGAATACAATCAACCTAGCGAGATTGTCAAAGATTTAAACTTTGGTGATTCCGCGAAACAAAGAATTATAAAAGGTGTAGATAAACTTGCTCAAGCAGTTAAGTCTACCCTAGGAGCCTCTGGTAAATGTGTAATTTACGAAGACGCTCGAGGGAAACCGGTGATCACAAAAGACGGAGTTACAGTAGCTGAATCTGTAGTCTTATTCGACCCGGTTGAAAATATGGGCGCTACCTTAATAAAGGAAGCTGCTAGAAATACAGTGAAAGAAGCAGGTGATGGTACTACTACAGCTACTGTCCTTGCCGAAGCGCTTATAAAAAATGTTAACCACGAGGAGCATCATGGTACATCTATTAGAGAAATAAAAGAAGGAATACAATCCGGATTAAAAAAAGTAAATAAGTATTTAAACGATATATCTATAAACGTAGAAGGAGACATGCTAAAAGATGTTAGTTCTATATCTTGTAATAATGATAAAGTTTTAGGTAATATTATATCAGAAGCTTATGAAAAAGTAGGGAAAGACGGTGTTGTTTTGATGGAACAATCTGAAACAGAAAACACTTATGTGGAAATTGTAGACGGCGTACAAATAGAGTCTGGACTTACATCACCTCATTTTGTAACCGATAACGAAAAACAAAGAGCAATTCTTGAGAACCCACTAATATTGATCGTTGCATCGGAAATCCCAAACGTTAGAAAAATACAAAAAGTATTAGAATTTGTTATTAAAAATAATAAGTCAATATTAATTGTTGCACCAGTGTCCCAACAGGTTAAATCAGCCTTGTTAATGAATAAAGTAAAGGGTAATATAAAAGTTAATATAATTGACCCGCCAGGTTTTGGACCAACTAAACGCGACACTATAGAGGACTTAGCTATTTTAACAGGAGCAACAGTTATTAACGAAGAGCTTGGAGATGATTTAGATAGTATATCTTTAGATGTACTTGGCGAGGCTGAAAAAGCAGTTACTGAAGATAAAAATACCATTATAACAACCTTGGAAACGACAGAAGAGGTTGGAGAAAGAATAAAAGAAGTTCAAAAACTTATTAAGAAAGAAAAGAACGAGTATTTAAAAAGAAGAATAGAACAAAGACTAGCTATGCTGTCTGGTTCTGTAGGGATTATAAAAGTTGGTGCTGATTCTAAGGTAGAATTGAAAGAAAAGAAAGATAGAGTTGAGGACGCAATATATGCCACAAAAGCAGCTCTGAAAGAAGGAATCGTCCCGGGTGGTGGTATAGCCTTACTTAACGCGGCTCAAAACATAGAGACTGAAAGTATAGGAGAGAAAATATTGTTAAAAGCAATTAAATCACCGTTTGAAACTATACTTGATAATGCTGGTTTTACACAGATAGCACCTAGACCAGAAAAAGGGTTAGGTATTGATGTTGTTACTGGTAAAAGTGTTGATATGATAAAAAATGGTATTATCGATCCAGTTCTTGT